>RCND010000933.1_pt1 | contig 16539 bp, 17 predicted proteins | sample 2041351 | NCBI WGS metagenome assembly RCND01 (sample SAMN09708230, study PRJNA481090) | Marine sediment metagenome, whole genome shotgun sequencing project. | biome: marine sediment; feature: ocean; material: sediment; isolation source: Sewage treatment plant 12B marine sediment (STP12B) ... | reverse complement strand
TTGGAAGTATCCAAAACAGATTCATCAATGAGACGCGCATTTGCGTAGGTGTCTTCTAGCCTAGAAATTCGCATTTCCAGCATTCCCTGAGCCTCCTTTGCAGCGTCGTATTCGGCATTTTCACTTAAATCTCCTTTATCTCTAGCTTCGGCAATAGCCTTAGAAGCATTTGGGCGTTCAATATCCTTGAGCTGATTTAATTCGCTTCTTAACTTTTTTAAGCCGTCTGCTGTATAATATGATACTTTACTCATAATTCGGTCGTTTGTATGATACAAACTCATTTTAATTTAGTCTATTTACACTTGAATTTAAAGTATAATTTTATAAATAGAAAAATCCCATACTTAGACGGGATTTCGTCTAACAAATATACTAAAAAATAACTTATTGCATATTTTGTCTTACTTTTGTCGTCAAACTTTTATTTCATATGAACAATAAATTCCTCGCCTTATTTCTTGGTTTAGCACTTATAAGTTGCAATAAGGACGATTCTCCCAATGACAACAATCCAAATTTATTGAGTCCGTTGATAAGCGTGAATCTTAACCTAAACCTTCCTCAATATAACTTATTAAAATTTCCTGGAAATAGTATAATTCTCAATGGAGAAGGCATAAGAGGTGTTGTTATTTATAACGTTAACAATGACCTATATACTGCCTTTGAACTAAGCGATCCAAATCATATCCCCAACTCGTGTTCAAAAATGTCTGTAGATGGTATCTTAGCAAGCTGCCCTTGCACGACTGACAGTAATATATATGATATTGTAACTGGCCAACATCAATCAAACGAGGTTCTTTATCCTATGCAGCAGTATTTTGTTGCTAGAAATGGTGACAATATTCAGGTTACCAACTAAAATTTTATCGTCGCTCCAACAAGAAAATTTATTTCGGCTTGAGGATAATAACCGGCTCCTTCAATAGTTGTTATTTCTCCCGGCACACTAAAATCATCATCGTAGGTGAAAAAATAGCCGTTAGAAACATATTTTTTATTAAAAACATTATTGACTAAGCCCGTAAAAACAATCGATCTCACAACCGGAATATCTGTTAACGTATATACGATGTTAAAATCATGGATAAAGTAACTATCTAATTTTGATGTTTCGCTGTCAATATTACCCATATATTGTTCTCCGACAAATTTCGAAAGCAATGCAACTTGAAGTTTTTTCCAGGGACTATATTCTATTCGGTTTCCAATAATTATTTCTGGAGAGAACGAAGTATTCGTATTTCCTAAATTGACCAAACTACCATCTTTTGAAGTAACAAAATCAACATTTTTATTCGTGCTGAATGCTGCATTTGGCAATAGTTTTAAACCTTTGAAGATTTGAATATCCGCATCGATCTCAAGACCCAATCGATAACTTTTCCCACTTGTAGCTCTTATTGGTGCTCCAACATCATCGATGGCTCCTGTTAAGACCAATTGATCTTTGTAATCCATATAAAATAGGTTGGTATTAACTTTTATTACTTCGGAAGCAGTTCGCCAACCTAGTTCAAAATCATCCAATTTTTCAGCGGTAAAAATACCTTGCTCAAAATCACTTCTCCGAGGCTCACGATTAGCGCGTCCATAGGAGAAATAAAACTGATTACTCGTATTTAATTGAAAGGACGCACCAGCCTTCGGATTAAAAAAACTATACTTTTCTTGCTCCACCAACGGCACCAAATCTGAAGTTATTCCACTGGTTCTATAGCTCACAAATCGTCCCTGAAGGTCTCCAAAAATACTCCATTGATCATTAATGAGGTAGGTAGCTTTTCCAAAAACAGTGAATTCGTTTTTGTCGCCATTTCCTGAATAATAACGATCTCTAATCTCAGATCCCCCGGCATTTTGAGCCCAGATAACTTCCCCAAAATGATCTCCTCCGTAATAACTATAAAAAACACCTCCTGTAATATCAACTTTACCGTCTTTGTAGTTTAGGTTAGCGTTTGCAGCGTAAAAATTATTATTCAACCAGCGACGCCTAATTAAATCGGTAGTATTTATAACTGAATTATCTAAAACAATAGGTTCAAAGCCATAATCTTCGAAACTCTCATCCTCTTTGTATTGCTCAAAATAACCGCGTCCATAGGTATAATTAAGAGAAATATTGCTACTCCATTTATTTGAATATCGCTGATTCCACAATAATTGATAATGATCTTGTGAATAATTGTCAACCTCCTTATCGTAGAATTTTGTATTCCCATCCTGGTCGGTATACATACCAGAAGGATTAAAAGTACGATCATTTTCAAGAGTTTCGGCGTCAATACCATTCCAGGCTTGATACGTTTCTTCTTTCCCTCCAAAAGTAATTGCCTTTATTAATGTCTTCTTATTGACATAGGAACCTTGTATGAAATACGATTTTAGATCACTGGAGGCCCGATCTATATAACCATCCGACTGGATTGTAGATAGTCTCCCAGCAATTTCAATATTCTTACTCAACAATCCTGTACTAAATTTAATATTGTGTTTTCGAGTTTGATATGATCCAATTGTATTCGCAATTTCACCATAAGCATTTTCTGAAACAGCATCGGTTAGAATATTTAAACTGGCTCCAAAAGCACCAGACCCATTGGTAGAAGTCCCAACACCACGCTGTAATTGCAGACTTTCAACCGAAGATGTAAAATCGGGGAGATTTACAAAGAAAGTTCCTTGACTTTCCGCATCGTTAAAAGGAATTCCGTTAAGGGTAACATTAATTCGCGAAGCGTCACTACCACGCACACGCATAGATGTATAGCCAATTCCAGCCCCTGCATCACTGGTTGTTACAACCGAGGGCAAATAAGATAGCATATATGGAATATCTTGCCCAAGATTTCTCTTTTCAAGTTCCACTTTATCTAGATTAGAATGTGTAATTGGGGAATCTGCTTCAACTCGAATAGATTTAATTAAAACCTCTTCAAGTCTCTGGACTTGTATAGAATCTTTAACCTGAGTTTGCGCCATAGCACTTGTTGCAATCGCTAGTAATGTGAAGTAAATAAAGAAGTGTTTCATTCGTACAACTTGAGTTACACCTATTTGATTATGTAATGTAGTATTCCTAATTTGTATTATTTTTAGTTCAGATGAGATAGAAAATCAACGCACCTGCCTACCGGCAAGGAGGTAGCCATAGCTACGGGTTCATTTTATATTGAAATACCTGTGCTGAGCGGAGTCGACGTATGGGCTAAAAAAGCCTGTGCCGAACCTGTTTCTGTAAAACAAATTATATGCGACATTATATGGTTAAATTGGTATTACGAATAAAAGGGGTAATTATTCTATGATTAATAAGTAAAAATACCACTTGAAGAAAATCTCCAGTTCGATAGCCTGACCCCGTTAAAAAAATAATAATCATCTTAACGTTCGGTTTCCTAAGCGACATTACCCGCCCAGGTTCTATGGGTATAATCTCAGCCACATTGATTATTGTTCGTTGATTTTTTACAATTTAAAATCTTCAATCCAATAATTTTTATAGCACCCCTTTGAGATGATGCAAAGATACAATATCTTCATAGCACTTAGAGCACTTTTTTTGCTTAAGCCGCTTAATTCAAATTTTAAATGGAATCTCTATTGAAAATGAACCAAGCTAAGAACGAATTCACCTTAAAAATTATCCTCAGCTATCTAGTTATTGGATCCATTGCTGTGGTTGTAAGTACTTTTTTATACTCTGAATATAAGGCGTATGTAAATAGATCTACTGAAGATACTCTAGATCAAAACTTTATAGAAACAGGCACTTTGATTAACTCAATCTATGAAACAGACGGATTCTCCCGTATTGCATTATTGACAAATAAAAAGGAAGACTTTGAGGTTTATAAAGCTAAAACAGATTCGCTGTTTCATCAAATTGAATACTTAAAAACAATTACTCCAAACGAATATCAAATTGAACAATTAGACTGTGTCCGGATTTTGCTGATTGAAAAAAGTCAGAATATTGAAAATTTACAAGTTTTGAAACTTACAAGTGATAAGGATTCCTCTCTTGACGATATCCTTATGGAGATTAGAAAACTTGAAGATCGAATTGGGAAAAGCACCGTAGAAAACATGGTTAATAATCCTGCTCAATTGACAAGAAAAGAACGTCGTATTTGGCAAAACTATGCCAATTGGCTAAATACCAATGAGCTAACGGATACTAATCAGTTAAAAACAAAGACTGTCGATTCGATGCTGGTAGCCTCGCGTTTTATAGTTTCTGAAGCGAAAAAGGTAAATTCTCGTATTCGGCAATCCTTACAGCAAAAGGAAAACGAACTCATTAGGAATGATCTTACTATTTCGGACCAGCTTAGATATATTATTACGGAATTGGATACTGAAATTACTAAAAACAACGATCTGGAAAAAGAAAATAGACTGGCTTCAATTCAACGCACATCATTGGTTTTGAAATTTTCAGGAATTCTTGGGCTTCTAATTATGCTACTATTTTCCTATATTATTATTACCGATTTCTTTAGAGCTGAGAAATTCAAAAAACAGCTTCAAAAAGAGAAGAAATATTCGGAGGATTTATTAAAAAGTAGGGAACAGCTTATATCCACTGTGAGTCATGACCTAAAAACACCCCTGAATACTATCTTGGGATACTCCGAGTTGGTTGAAAATACTTTGCTTTCAGAAAAACAAAAACACTACATCAAGCAAATTTCTTCTAGTTCCAACTTTGTAGGCAAATTAGTAGATGACCTTCTAGATTTCACTAAGCTAGAGGCTGGGAAATTAACCATAGAAAAAATTCCTTTTTCACTCGAAAATATTATAAATCAGACGGTTAAAGCGTCTAAAGACCTTCACTCTCAAAAGAAGGTAAAACTCAATATTTCTATAGATAAGAATATACAAGAAGTTCTATATATTGGTGATCCACTACGGATTCGTCAAATTGTCAATAACCTTACTGGAAATGCATTTAAATTTACTGAAGAAGGCAGTATTGAAATAAAGGTTTCGGAATTAAAGACCGAAGGCAATGTTTCATCCGTTCGAATCTCTGTAATAGATACTGGAATAGGAATTTCAGAAGAAAAGCAACAACTTATTTTTAAAGAATTTACTCAGGCCGAAGAAGACACGACCCATAAGTTTGGAGGATATGGTTTGGGTCTTGCAATTTCAAAAAAATTAGCAAATTTGCTGAATGGAACACTAAGGGTTGAGAGTGTTTTAGGGGAAGGAAGTACATTCATTCTTAACATACCTTTAGAAAAATCGGAGCACATTATTAGACCCGTTCAATCCGAAAAATTCTCCAACCTTTCTAAACTGACAGCCTTGATTTTTGATGATGACCCAGCCATGTTAAGCTTGCTTAAAGAAGTTTTGGAACAATTGGAAATAAAATCATATGCCTTTACAAAATTCGATGCTGCGGCAAAGAAGGAAAACTTATTATTTGACTTTGTATTGACCGATATACAAATGCCTATCACAGATGGTTTTCAAGTACTTGAAAATCTAAAAAAAGGAAGTATCGATGGATACTCAGAACAGCCAGTAATTGCTATGACCGGAAATCGAGAACTTAGCAAGACTACTTATTTAGAAAAAGGGTTTGATGAACTCCTATTAAAGCCTTTTTCTAAAGACCAACTTACAATTGCCTTAGCAAGTATTTTTCCTGAAAAAACATCTACTCAACCTATATTAAAAAATAAAAAAATAAAAAACCGTCCTGCATCTTCCCTTTACGATTTATCACTATTGGAAACTTTTATTGAAGACAAATTGGCGCTATATAAAATTCTAAGAGTATATCTTAAGCAGAGTGAAGAAGATAGAATACAATTGGATAAGGCGATAAAAGAACTAAACTATATAGACATCAAAGCGGCTTCTCATAAAATGTTGACCATGCAGCGACAAATAAAAGCTCAAAAGGTAATTCCGCTTTTAGAAAAACTAGAAAAGGCAACACCTGAAACTCTTAGTTCAGATGACTTGAAAAAACTTTCAGCCGATTTTAATGTAGAATTTGATCTGATAATCAGTTCATTGAAAAAAAATATCGGTTAAATATCCAGCTGATATTGCTCAATCTTATTGTAAAGCGTTTTCCTCGTTATATGAAGAAGTTTAGCCGCCCGTGATTTATTGTAATCGGTCTCCTTAAGGGCGTTTAAAATTAACTGTTTCTCATTAGATTCTTTAGAAAAATCCTTTATTGGTTTTTGACTTTCTAAGGCAATAACGACCTCTTTCGGTATGACCTCTAAAGGAATCAAATCTGTAGTTGACAATAAAACTGACCTTTTAATCACATTCCTCAATTCCCTTAGATTCCCAGGCCATGTATATTTTTTAAATGCTGCTTCAACATTTTTAGAGAGTCCGATTACATTCTTACCTAAGGCAACATTTGCTTGCTCTAAAAAATAATGAATAAAGAGAAAAAGATCCTCTTTTCTATCGTGAAGAGAAGGAATTTCAATAGAAAACTCATTAAGACGATGGTATAAGTCTTCTCTAAATTTACCCTCAGCAACTGCTTTTAGAAGATCTTCATTGGTAGCGGCAATAATGCGCACGTCTACTTCAATTTCATTACTGCTCCCAACAGGTTTTATTCTTCGCTCCTGTAAAGCTCTTAATAACTGTATTTGATTCTCATAAGATAGATTCCCTACCTCATCTAAGAATAGAGTACCCATATGAGCCGCTTCAAAATGCCCCTTTTTATCATTAATTGCACCTGTAAAACTTCCTTTTGCATGACCAAAAAATTCACTAGCCGCTATTTCTTTCGGAATTGCCCCGCAATCTACAGCAATAAAACTTTTGTCGTATCTATTACTGTATTGATGAATAGCCTTTGCTGCTACTTCTTTGCCTGTACCACTTTCCCCTTGGAGAAGAACATTCATAGTCGTAGGACCAACAAGTTTTAGATACTCATTAAATTTTTTAGAGACTTCGCCTATACCATTAATAAAGGAGGGTTTGCTAACAGGCTTATCTGTTGTAACAGGTTTTTGTTCGGCAGCCTCCTGGAATGTTTTTTTCCTAGATGTACTTTCCACTTCAAGAGCCTCCTCGATTATCATCAATAATTCTTCCGGTCTAAAAGGCTTTGAAATATAATCCAAGGCTCCTTTTTTAATCGCCTTAACCGCAGTCGAAACTTCTGCATATCCCGTCATTAAAATAGTGGGCGTAGTTGGTGAAACATCTTTTGAATAATCAAGCAACTCAAGCCCCGAGTCCTCTGGAAGTTTTAAATCTGTAATAAGAAGATCAAAATTCCTTTTCAGTAAGTTTTCTCTGGCCTCTTTACCACTTATGCATAGACATACGTCAAAGCCATTACGCTGCAAAAACGCTGTGATCATTTTTCCAAAAGCAATGTCATCTTCGACTATAAGAATTTGCTGTTTCATATTCCTCATTACTAACGCAAAAATACGGAGGATATGAGTGATGAATAATTAAAATTATCATAAAAAAAGGGTGCCCAAATGGACACCCCCCCGCAATGTAGAATCTAAATACTGTGTGCTCACTACTTTTTAATGAATTCACCTTTACTATTTACATAAATAGTCTCTCCAGCTTTTCCCTTGCTAATTGCTTCTGCGCTTGTAAGAACTAATTTATATTCTCCTTTTTCATTTCCGTACGCTTTTGAAATAACTGCGCCCTCATAGCTTTTAGCTACTGCTTCTTTAACTATTCGAGGTAAATCTGTAACCTTCAATGCCTGATAATCTTGAACGACTGCAGCTTCTACTTTAGGCTGATTTATAGCCATTTGCTCCTTATCTTGGGCCTGTGCCAATGTTAATGTCCCTAACGCAATTACTGTGGTAAAAAATAACTTTTTCATTGTTTTTGATTTTATATTTTATTAATTTTATAAGATGTTTTGTACAATGAAAAAGTAATGCCAAAGGGATCATTTAAAACCAAACACACCGTAAAACAATGTAAATCAAATTATTGCAAAATATTCTGCATATAGATTACATTTCGAAAAGTGTATAAAATAATTGTCTCTGTGTATAAGTTACACACAATTTGGATAGCTAGAATCAGTCTATCGTAGGTGGTTTTCTATTCGTTTTTTTTAGAGCCCGCCCTTTTTTAGTTTTCAACCGACGTTCTATAGCACTTTTAGATGGCTTGGTCTTTTTTCTAATTTTTGAGACTTTCAAATTCTCTTCCAATAGAGCAACTAGTCTCTCAATCACTATAGTTTTATTACGATGTTGGCTTCTAGTTTCCCCGCACGATAACATCAGAGTCCCTTCCGAAGAAACCCTTGAAGCTAACTTTTTCATTAATCTAATTTTCTCAGAATTTGTTAATGCATCAGATGATTGAATAGCGAAACTAACTTCCACCTTTGAAGAAGTTTTATTGACATGTTGTCCGCCAGGGCCGCTACTTCGAACCGCTTTAAATCTAATTTCTCTAAAAAGAATATCTAACTGCATTACAAATAAGGGCGATGCTCTCTATTAAGCAAATCATTGACTGTTTTTACTGGATTGAAAGTGCTAAGGGGCACCTCAACTAGGGCGGTATTCCAATCTGCCATTCCACCATTCCAAAGCCCCGGCAACTCAAGAGCTTTTATAGACACACCATTTTCAGATTTTTTAGTGATAAAACCTGTATTTGGATCGGTGAATCTTGACAAGTCAAATTTTTTCCCTTTATAATCCCTGACACCGCAGACGAGGTCGACCGGGTTAAAATGAGTGGCTTGATTTGTTATTATCTGCTGATGCTCGTCTTTTAAGTTAATTTGAGCCAACTCTACAATCTGTAGCGTAGTTTTTCCCATAACATCCTTAACCCAAAACGGTCCTCCACCTGCTGCTCCGATGTTTTTTACCATGCCACAGATACGAATAGGTCTATTCAAAATGTCTTCAATCTTTTCAATATCATCTGGAATATCCTTAATATTTAGTTCATTCCAAAGAAATGATTTGACCTCCCTAATCAATTCAGTATCGAATTCATTTTCAGCAAGTATCCGTAAATAACCAAACACCTTATTTTGAATCCAAAGTAACTTTCCAGCCAACATTTTTTTATAAAAAGAATTATCTTCAGCTAGTTCTTCAATAACAACATTATCTATGTTTTTAATAAAAACGATGTCTGCATCAATATCATTTATATTCTCCAACAACGCACCGTGCCCGGAAGGCCTGAATATTAATTCTCCCAATGCATTACGGACTGGTTGATTTTCTTCTGAAACGGCTATAGTTTTTGTTTCGTTTTTCTGAAAAGAATAGGAAATATGAAACTTGGTCTTTGTTTTCTTTGTGACTCGTCTCTTGACATCTTCAAATTCATTTTTAAAGAAATGCACATCACTTTCGGAAAATGTAAAATGCAAAAAGGCCTCATCTTTGGCTGAAGCATAATAAGACGACTCATACAATTGTTCTTCAAATGCCGTGGTAGAGTATTTTGAATATTTATGAAAAGGGATTAATCCCTTCGGCATATTGATAAAATTGAGTCCCTTTTCAATTAACATCATTTTTACAAAAATATATGCCCTCATTCCTTTGGTGCCAAGTCGATAATCGGGATAGTGCTCCCTAATCTTTTTTCTCACCTGATCAACAAAAGCGAATTCTTTAATTGATTTTAAAAAAATGCTAAGAGCCACATCACTTTGGCCTTTTAAATAATCATTGAGCTTCCTTTTATCTGGATCAAACCCTTCTAAAAACTGATGTAAAAACCCAAACATTCTTGTGGCAGCTCCAGAAGCAGGGACAAATTTTACTAAGTCGAGATCTTCCTTCTTTTCTTCAAATAAATCTACCAGTTTTTGTTGATCAACCTTCCCAATTAATTCAATTCCATTACCGATTGAAGCAGCAGTGACTACTTCCGCATAGGGAATTCCATGGATGAAAGTATCTAATTGCTCTTTTATGCTATCAGGATGAAGCCCCTCTTTGGATATTTGTTGTAGGTCTGTTTCTGTGAGCATTCTTATTTCTCCTTAAGCAATTCTATAATTTTTTCAACCGCAGATTCGAATCTTTCGACTTCAGAACCTTTTAAAATTTCATATTGGAGTTGGTAATCTTTTAGTTGAGTTTCAAAAGTACGAAACATTTTTTGACGCTCATCGGGACTATCTCGCAAATCGTCGATTTTCCAAGGCACATCCACAGAAGTCAAAAAATATAAATCATATGTATTTTCTTTCGCATATTTTTTAATTCGCTCTGGGCAAAAACCATTGTAATAATGTTGAGAATAAATATTAATTTCCAATAAGTTAGTGTCACAAATCAGCAACTCATTTACCAGTTTTGCGGTTTCATTTTCAACCTGCATCTGACCCTCCGCAATTGGGATCAAGTCATCCATTGTACACTTTTTACCTTCAGTATCCCATTTTTGTTGAAGATACTCCCTCATATATTCAGGCACCCAAAGTGTCTTAAAATGTTCAGCCAATTGCTTCGCGAGGGTAGTTTTACCTGTTGATTCCGGACCAAATAAAACTATTTTTAAGCAATTTGACGCTTCTTGTTTAAGTGCTTCTTCCATTCTAAATATCCATAAATTGCAATAATTAAAAATACAATAAACTGCAAGCCTGAAAAGCCCAATCCCTTTATAAAATACAAAGGAATGGAAATTATATTCCCGACAATCCACAGAAGCCAATGTTCTATCTTTTTATTTGCCATAAGCCACATGGCAGCGAAAAACACTCCAGTTGTAAAGGTGTCAAAATAATCGGTTACTCGATCGAAACGATTAAAATACAGATAAACAAAAATTATAAAAACAGCCGTACTAAGGAAAATTCCAAAAGCTTTAATTGCATCTCGCCTATTTATAGTTGTAATTTCAATATGATGGCCTTTCATAACCCTTGTCCACATATACCAGCCGTATAGACTCATAAGAGTATAGTACATATTTATGATCATGTCCCCATATAAGAGAAATTTATAACAGATATATACATAAATAACCGTGCTAATAATCCCTGTCGGAAATACCCATATATTCTCTTTTTTGGCCAACCAAACGCTAGTAATTCCGAATAGAACAGCTAATATTTCTAAAGTAATATCTTCTATCGATGCAACTCTATATGGGGCAAGAAAAAAATCAATTATCTCGTTCATTTCAATTCTACAAATTATGGTTAGCCTCAAAAACTGTCCCCATTACAATCATATCCGCACCAGCCAAATAAGCGGCTTTTTTCTGTATTTCTGTTTTAATTCCGCCTCCAACAATAAGAGGGATTTCTATTTCTTTTTTTACAGCAGCTATGACTTCAGGTTTTACTGGATACAGTGCGCCACTCCCAGCTTCCAGATAAATTAATTTGGCCCCCATAAATTGTCCAGCTAAAGCCGTATGAACTATCGCCTCTATATTATCCTGAGGCATAGGGCGCGTATTAGTAATCCGAGCAACGGCCGACTCGTTACCGCCATCCAATAATATATATCCTGTAGGTATAATTTCAAGCTTAGAGTTTTTCAAATGTGGAACCGCCTTTAGCTGTTGTTCAATTAAATACTCAACATTTCTTCCCGAAATTAACGAGAGAAACAGCACTGCATCAGCCTTTGATGTAAGTTGAGAAAAGTCTCCAGGAAACAAGATTAGGGGTAATGAAGTTTGCGCTTTTACCACACTCACTACTTCTTCAGTTACTTTATTAAGTACTGTACTTCCGCCAATGAATATATGTGTTGTTTGCTTCGGAATTTGCTCTAGAAATGATCCTGTTTCAGAAATTAAAAACTTCTCGGGATCGATTAAAATCGCCAGTCCTTTTTCTTCTTCAGAAATCATCTTCAGCAAGGCTTGATAAACATTCATGTATTCGTCCTATTGTAGTAATGCATAAGCACAGGTAAATTCATCAAACTCTAAAAAGTGAACATTGTAGACTTCACTTTTACCCGCGAACCTAACATCGGCTGTAGTTTGAGAATCGGTGAGTCTAAAATCTTCAACGTAAATATTCTGAATAAAACTAACCCCGGGATGTGCGAAACTTTTATAAAGAGATTCCTTTGCACACCATACTAAGGTCAGTTTCCGCATAATAGCATCTTCATTTGCAAGCGTCCTGTATTCCTCAATAGGAGTAAACTTATGTGCAATTCTTAAAATCTTGATACGCTGTTTTTCAATATCAATTCCAACCTCCAAATCACTAATAACGATAGCCGAAAAATTAAACGAATGCGTAATCGAAATATGGTTATGGTCTGTTAAGTGTGGTTTTCCGTTTTCATCATAGTATAGATCATGGTCTGTATAACCTTCTACCGCCATAAGATGTCTTACACTCATAAAACCTCTTTTATGAAGATCACTTTTCATCTTTCGAACCCGACGATCACAATTAGGGGTGAGGTTAATTCCTTCAAAGAGTTCTTCAAAAGACTCTTCTATCTTCCATATGAGGACTTTGGTTGTAGGACTAACTGTTATAGTTTTGTAAAGAGGCATAAATTTGTAATAGATATTGCGTATTTTTGCAAACTGAAAATTGAAATTATATGTTTAACAAATTCTAGCTTACGCGGGAATAAAGATAATAAATATGTCTACTAACACAGTACCTTACACAGCGTTTAAAGTAAAAGATATTACCCTTGCAGATTGGGGACGTAAAGAAATTGAATTGGCCGAAGCAGAAATGCCAGGACTAATGTCTTTGCGAGAAGAATACAAAAACGAGCAACCTTTAAAAGGTGCACGAATTGCAGGATGTTTGCATATGACCATCCAAACTGCTGTTTTAATTGAAACATTACAAGCTTTGGGGGCAGAAGTTACTTGGAGTTCATGTAATATATTCTCTACACAAGATCAAGCCGCTGCTGCGATTGCTGCAACAGGAACTCCTGTATATGCTTGGAAAGGAATGACTGAAGAAGAATTCGAATGGTGTATTGAACAAACTCTTTTCTTTGGTGAAGATCGTGAGCCGTTAAATATGATTTTAGATGATGGTGGAGATTTAACTAATATGGTTCTTGATAAATTCCCTGAACTTGCTGATGGAATTAAAGGTCTTTCTGAAGAAACCACTACTGGTGTTCATCGTTTATACGAACGAGTAAAAAACGGAACCTTGCCAATGCCCGCTATTAATATTAACGATAGTGTGACTAAATCTAAATTTGATAATAAATACGGTTGTCGTGAAAGTGCAGTAGATGCAGTTCGTCGTGCTACCGATATAATGCTTGCTGGTAAACGCGTTGTAGTTTGCGGATATGGAGATGTTGGTAAAGGAACTGCAGCTTCGTTCAAAGGTGCTGGTTCTATTGTAACTGTTACTGAAGTCGATCCTATCTGTGCGCTTCAAGCTGCAATGGATGGTTTTGAAGTAAAACGTCTAGAAACTGTAATTGCTAATGCAGATATTATCATTACGACCACAGGAAATAAAGATATAGTTGAAGGCGCTCATTTTAAAGCAATGAAAGACAAAACCATTGTTTGCAATATAGGTCACTTCGACAACGAGATTGCTGTGTCCTGGTTAAATGACAACTATGGAGATACCAAAATCGAGATAAAGCCACAGGTAGATAAGTATACTATCGACGGAAAAGATGTCATTTTATTGGCAGAAGGAAGGTTAGTAAATCTTGGTTGCGCCACAGGCCATCCAAGTTTTGTAATGAGTAATTCATTTACCAACCAAACTTTAGCACAAATCGAACTTTGGAAAAATAGTGGAGCTTACCAAAATGAAGTCTATATGTTACCAAAATATTTAGATGAAAAAGTAGCGAAATTACACCTTGCGAAAATTGGCGTAGAGCTTACAGAGCTTCGCGAAGACCAAGCTTCATATATTGGTGTTAAGGTAGAAGGGCCATATAAGCCTGAGTACTATAGATACTAAAAATAGATCGCTGCGCTTCTAGATGTTAGAACGCTGCGCTGTTAGATATTAGAAAAATTCCGAGCAATCTTGTTTGGAATTTTTTGTTTTGGGGCAATCCCTACGCGAAAGGCTTCGGGCCGCGCTTTTCACTTTTACTCCTCGCTGCGCTGTGGGGTAACCACTTCAATCGCTATCGCAAAAGCTTAAAAAAATACTTATTTCGCCTTTAAATACACTTCTATATAATGTGTAGTAGTCAAATATTCATTTTTCACCTGAGTAACATATTTTTCTACTGCATTAAAATTTGGATGACTAGGGTTAAGACAATCCTTTAGGTCTTCATCAGTTACAGTAAGAGCAAGATACCATTTTCCGCTCCTGGTGATATAAGTGCCCTCTAGGAGAGGAGAATGACCCTTCTCTTCCAGCGCCGCATCTATAAACATTGGAACAAGATTAACCGTCTTTGTTTCCTTATTAACTTCGTAAAAAGTCAGAAAACAGTCTTTACCATTAATAGTAGCAGGAACATTTCCGCTGAATGTATCGTAATCGAGTTGATATTTGGCATTTACATAATAGTAAAACTCATTTGCCTTTTTCGGGTCATCAAATACATAACTATATTGCTTGGGTAGATTTTTAACGAATTGCTTAGCAATTACAATTTTTCCGTCTTCCATGTTTGGAGCAATTCGAAGAGGAATACAGGAAGCTGCAAGTACAAATAAAACAACACCGAAGAATGATTTCATTTATTGATATTTCATCTGCTAGTCTCAAAAACTATTCCCTATCAACATAAATAAAATAAACTATTTCTTCTTTCTAAATATATAGCTCATCCAAACAGGGTCATTATCATCAGACACAATGGCCTTACGATCTACGAACTCCCAATTAGCAGCATTCATATAATTTAGAAGTGTTGAGGTCTCTTTAATCTTTTCCATTGCACGAATGGTAATAGCCTTACCTTCTAGCGAAGGCTGCTCATCTACACGTATTCGTTTTACTTTACCGGCGTTATTGGATTTCTGCACTACGATAACTTCCAAATAATCATATTGAGTTATCTCCTGTGACATTCCCGGAATACTAATTATAAAAAGAAATAGAAATAATAGGTTTGTGATAGGTTTTCTCATGGCTAAAAAGTTTAAAAAACAAGTTACAATTAATCGTCTTATGTTATAGTATAGATCACAAAAAAACCTGCCTCAAATTGAAGCAGGTTTTAAAATATTATAAGAAAGTATTTCTTAAGCCTCGAAAGGAACTATAGAAACGTATGATTTGTTGTCTTTCTTTTTAGTGAATTTTACCAAGCCATCCACTCTAGCGTGAAGGGTGTGATCTTTTCCACCATACACATTTTCACCTGGGTGATGTGTATTACCTCTTTGTCTTATTATGATGTTCCCTGCAATTGCAGCTTGTCCTCCAAAAATCTTAACACCTAGACGTTTCGATTCGGATTCTCTACCATTCTTAGAACTACCAACTCCTTTTTTATGAGCCATTTTCTTAAGGTTTTAAGATTAATATTATTTACTTAATGCTTCAATCAAATCGGCCTTCTTCATTGAAGAAATTCCTTCAATCCCCTTTGATTTTGCCATTTCTTTTAACGCAGCAACTGTTAATTTGCTTAAGTCTTGAGATGGTGCTTTTGGAGCATCTTTGATTTCGTTTTTCGGCGCTTCAACTTTCGCTGAAGCTTCTTTTTTAGATGGAGCTGCTTTTTTAGCCGGAGCCGCTTTTTTAGCTTCTTCTTTTTTAACTTTGGCTGCAGGAACTGTGCCCGAAGCTACAATGTTTTCAATTACGATTTCAGTTAGAGATTGACGGTGACCATTCTTAACACGGTAACCTTTTCTCCTTTTCTTTTTGAAAACAATAACTTTATCACCTTTAAGGTGCTTAACGACTTTTGCTCCTACTTGAGCGCCGTTTATAGCCGGGGCGCCAACAGTAACTTTGTCTCCATCGCCAATAAGAAGTACATTGTCAAAAGCGACTTTTTTTCCTTCTTCAGTGGCTAAACGGTGAACAAAGACTTTTTGGTCTTTTGCAACTTTAAATTGCTGCCCTGCTATCTCTACAATTGCGTACATAGCGTAACGTTTAATTATTAATTAATATTATACAATCTCCCAGTATCAAAGGGCTTAAGCCAATATGACTAACATGGTCCTTCTAGGGGGCTGCAAATATAATTTTTAAAATGGAATTTACAAAAGGTTTAGAATGTTATTTTACACCCGTTTAGAAGTGTTCCAGGATTCCTTGAGCAATTGCATAAAGGCCAATGTAAGCACAAGGGTAGTTGAGAATCCCATCATTACTAAAGATACAATAATAATTAATCCTCCCTTATTATAATTTAATCCCCAAGAGTCCAAAATAGCGTGTGCAAATTGTGTGTCGATTTGAAAAATATAAAGTGCCATAAAGAAAGAAAACGCCACAGTAGCTATTGCCCCTGTAAAAAGTCCTAATTGAAATCCATTTAAAAAATCAAAGGATTCACTTTCGGCTTTAAATCGCTTCAAAGCCAATAAAGTTCCAGCGCCATAAATAACACCATTAAACGCACTTAGAATTGGGTAATTATGTAA
>RCND010002440.1_pt1 | contig 16569 bp, 12 predicted proteins | sample 2041351 | NCBI WGS metagenome assembly RCND01 (sample SAMN09708230, study PRJNA481090) | Marine sediment metagenome, whole genome shotgun sequencing project. | biome: marine sediment; feature: ocean; material: sediment; isolation source: Sewage treatment plant 12B marine sediment (STP12B) ... | reverse complement strand
TTGCAACAGTTAATAATATAAGCTGGCACTATTGGGAATTTGGCGCGGGTTTTGGGGTTTATGATATAAATACAAACCAGTGGAATGAAAAATTATTGAGCGCCCTTATTCCTCTGCCCTAAAATATCATCCAAATCATATTTCTATTGAACATCTCATCAAATTTTCTTACATTAAATTGAACAACAGAAAATAATCTGTACATCTTTTTCCTATCTAACTTTTTTCTGTTTTCTCTTTGAATAACAAGGAGGGAATATGAGCAAGTTCAAAATCACAGAAAATAGTATAATCTCTACATTACGTTACACGGCAAGACTCTTCAGCGTATTACTTATTTTTATTGTAGTCAGCCTTGCAATTGGAGAAGCATTTCCACACCCATTTGATTTATCATATAAAGAAATGCTTTTTACAGCTGCACTTTTAGTAATGCTTGTAGGATTATTTCTTGCCTGGAAATGGGAAGGCATTGGTGGAAGTTTAATAATATTAGGTTTTTTGATATTCGTGATTTCGAATGCTATAATATCAAAATCTTTGAACCTTGGCGTATTCTTATTAATATTCCCATTGACCGGAATACTATACTTAGTATGCTGCTGGCGAGAAAAGAAAATAATTTCAAGTAAGAAATAGCAATATTAATTCAACCTATTATCTAAAAATTATTCCACATCTTTAGTGGTCCTCAAGTCACATAATTTTTTTAAAAAATAATTCTATCATATAGAGAAATAAATATCTTTCTTTTAAGATAATTTTATAATAGTATTTGATAAAACATTTGAGCGTGTATGTATAAAAAAGTTATTCTAACATTTGCAGGTTTTGTATTCATTATTTCTTGCACCACAACCGTCACAACAGTTTCAGATTTTGGTTTGAAGGATAATAAGTATGATACAGATTATGCCCAAGTGGAAAAGGAAATAAGCCTGGATGGAATGATAAATTCCATAAAAATGATAAATTCTTTAGTCTATTATGAAAGTTATTTGTTTGATGAAAATACAAATTTAAAGTTAGAAGATCTGCCTTTAATTAACTTAGAGTCTTTATCGGCAAATAAAATAACAAGTAATGAAACAGCCAGTGGTACGGCTACAATAATTTATTCGGATAACGGAAAGGTTGCTTTATTGACTTGCGCGCACATACTTGATTTTCCTGATACAATAATTACTTATTACAAAAACTCGTTTGGAATAAACAGCAAAAATATTGAGAGTGTCTCACTAAAAACGCGTCAAACCAATTTACTGCCCGAATATACTGTTGCTAATGAAGTGGAGATTTTGCTATTAGATTCTGACTCTGATATTGCAATTGTGGGTAAAGAAGTTTCTGCAATAAATAGCTCAAAATATATTCCGGCTAAAATTAAGATTGGCAGTTCTGACGAGTTAACTTGGGGAACCAAAGTGTATATTATTGGTTACCCTTTAAATAATAAAATGATCACAAACGGATTGGTTAGCCCCCCGCAAGTAATGGGCAAGGATTACTTTTTTGTAGATGCAGTTTTTAACAGAGGATTCAGTGGCGGTATTGTTTTAGCAATAAGAGATGGCGCTCCAAATTTTGAACTGGTAGGAATGGTTAAATCCGGCTCTGTACACCGCAATTATATTTTACGGCCAAATACAAATGATCCGGATTTTATTTATTTACCCAAACTTCCATACAGCGACGAAGTAATTGTTGAACAGCAGGCTGATATTAAATATGGTGTGACGAAGATAATGACAGTTGAGACAATAGTAGATTTTATTGACTCAAATAGAAATAATTTAGAAGATTTGGGTTATAACCCTAATGAGTTATTTAAAAAAGATGTCCAAAATTAAAATAGAATCCGGTTGATTCTTTCCCAAAACCAAGGTCTGCCCGCACAATAAAATTATCCATATTAAATCTTAAGCCCAAAACTGGATTTATAATCCAATGCGGAGTTGACTTACTATTTGCCACATCTATGCCTAAAACCCCGCTTAGTCTCCAGATGATTGGAAACCTTAATTCTTCATTTATAAGTATCATAGACTCTGAAAGATATCTGTCTTGTGGTAAGCCTCGAACCGAAGAGTTTCCGCCAACTGGAAGAAGATTCTGATAAGAGGTTTCTGTTTCATGCTGATATATTATTCTTGAGGCAAGAATTAAATCATGATTGGTGATGTTTAAATATGATTGCAAAGTCAAACCAACTTTATAGAAACTTTGCCCTTCATTTAATAAATCGTAAGCATATTGATTGTTTAGCTGAATAAGTATACCATTTGTTGGACTTAGGAAATTCGATCTGGTATCTATTCGAAAGTTAAGCAAAAGCGACAGGTGCTGCACTGATTGGGGTTTTTTATATCTTAATTGACCCTCTTCATCAAATCGATAGCAGCTAATACTTTTATACTGAAGACCTAGTTCGGTAATAAACTTGCTGGTAATTGCTCTGCTAAAAACTCCACTTACTTCTATTGGCTCACGAATATATTTTTCAAAGTTTTCTTCACCCAACTCATCAGAATAAGACCCCTGGGAATCAAAATAGTAGTTATAATTTATCCACTTATCATAATCGATTATCAGATCAAAAGCCAAGTTGTACTTTGTCCCTAACCTTCTCTGCATATCAGGAAAAGAAAAGACAAATCGATACCATCTTTCTCCCTTTGTGCTATTATAGGCTGTTAAATCAAAACTTTCCCCTTGTTGTAAAAAATTATAGAAAAACCCCTTTGCGCCATAACCAAACCCAACGTCCGAATCGTAGTTAAGAATGGGAAAAGCTTCCCATTCACTCTCTTTCATTTTATCAGACTTGACCTGAGCAACAGATGTACTTAAATGAAAAATAAAATAAAGTAAGAGAACTGATATTGATTTAAAATGAGTACTCATTTTTAATTCTCTTTTAATGATTAGGCTTAATTTAGGGCGTATCTCTTTTTTGCTTTCTTCCAATTATCATATATTATAGGTAATAACGAGTCCATATTCTTCAGAACGCTTTTAACCAGGTTTATCTTAGGAGTATTTATTTCTACGTTTGCAAAATCAGCCAAAGAACCCTCTCCCTTATCAATTACCCACTCGTATAAATATCCATCAATTGTTATAGCATATGATAATTTATTTTCACTTTTAATCTTCAATTCCTCATATTCTAAATTTATAAATTGACCGGGCAACAGTTTGATATAGTTATCATCTTTTTGTTCAAGAAAAGCAAAGTCGGTATTTTGATCTGCTGAGTAAGAGGTTAATATTGGTATATGACTTATTAGTTTTTGAGGTAAAGTATCATCATAATTAATTGCATCAATTTCCCAAACATCACAGAGAGAACGTAATCTTATATTTAATTCATTGTTTTCATTTGTAAGTATTGGTAACCTTACTAGCTTGCGAAATTTTACTCTATTTGCCTCAGGGAATATTAAGTCAATAAATTTCCATTCTTTACCATCCCAAATATCTATTTTTAAAGAACTTCTTTGTAATGCTTCCTTCATTATATCAATTATTTCCTCATCTGTTTCTAATGCTTTTGTGAAATTAACATACTCATCACCCAATATTGTCTGCAAATAGCTGAAACATGTGTTAGAAATTTCAGTGTTTATCGCTGAAATAATTAATGATAGTGAGTCAGAATTAGTATTGGCTTTTAATGTTAAAAATAGTTGGTCTTCAAAATCAAATTTGGGAACAGCGCTAGACAAATCAGATTTCCAGTATTTATTATCATCTCTTGTTAAAAGATTTGATATGTTGTTATTATTTCTATCAGTTGCTTTTGCAATCTGCTTTAGCTCATTAACTGCAAAGAATTTGTTGTTATTATCAGAATAGACCAACACATTTTTATCAGTTTCAAAAGCAGTAAAATTAACTTTGTTTAAAAAGTGAGTTTCAGGACGCTCATTAGTTATTTTAACTTTTAATCTATTGTTCTCCGGTTTAATGTTTTGAAAAACAATACTTGAACTAGTCTCAAGTGCCTTACCTAAAGCTATTCCAAATGCTTCACCTTCCAGATGGTAAGTTTCGCCATCCCATGAATAAATGTATGGGCAAGAACCCTCACTTTTCATTTTTACAATTGTTTCAATTCCAGTAGTTGCTGAAAGCATTGAAACACCATTTCCAACCAAAAAAACGTTTAAGCCTACAAACGCTAGTGATGGCCAAAAATATGTGTCTTTGGTTTGGATATATGAAATATCCCTAAATAAAAGATCTCCATTATAACTTGATTCTATATTATTGTTCTTCTGTTTACCGAGAATACTTATGGAAGAGTCATTGTATGAATAAGTGTCTGCAAAATATACTGTCGAATCACCTGTAACTATTTGAATTCTACCATCTGATTTGTTTTCAGCAAGTTCATTATAAGTAGATATTTCATTTTTGAACGCACAACTACTAAGCGATACTAACAGGGCTAAACAAATTGTTATTATTATCGATTTCATTTTATAATCCTAATTGTTTGTTACAGAAAAACTTATTCCAATATCAATACTATCAAAATCAATTCTTGGGATATCTGGTGTTTGATAGTTATAGCTATTAATTATTTCTAAATTGGAGTAAAAATTTTGACTGGCCGTTAAATCGATGATGAATGAAGAAGATACATTATATTTTATTCCCAAACTAAGCTTAACTCCTTTCGCTCTTCCACTAAGTGCAATTGATTCAAGCACGGCACCATGTTCATTTATTTCAACATTATAATTTTTAAAGGCATCAAAGTCTACTCCAGTAAACCCAATTGCTCCATAAATCTTTATATTTTTAATAACTGGTTGTAAGTAACCTAAAGAAGCAAGAAAAGAAGAATAGCTCAAATATTCGTTTGTACTTGTTGATATATTAAAACCATACTTTAACTCAAACATAAAGTTCTTAGAAATTATTAAAAAACTGGAAAGAGTGAATATTGGGAATGAATTAAAGGTTAAATCAGATTTAGCAATTTTATAGCCTGGTTCAGGAATATTTTCCTCTAATAAATTGAATATCTCGCCTAATTTATTAAAATTTGCACTATTATATAACATGCCAAAAGATGCTCCAAAATAATTGTTGTTTTCAATAAACTTAGAGTAGTCAATATTTTGTTTATTTAGAGGCAGCTCTTTAACAATAGTAAATTCATATAATTTTGGATTGATTTCTTTACTGATCGCTACACTTCTGTCTTCCATTTTTACAATATTTTCTACCTCTTCATTATTTGCAAAAATTAATTCGACATTTTGCATATTAAAATTACTGTTCCCTTTTTTTAAATTTTCTAAGTACTGTACTCGCATTGCTGAATTTCTAATTGAGCTATAACTTAGTGAAATCGTAGTATCAGAAACTGCTTCATCCTTTCTCAATTTTACTTTACAATGGTAGAGACTATCTGTCCCTAAGTAGAACATTGCACTTACAAAATTTTCTTTGAGCCTTGGCAGAATATTATATTCTAATTTCTCATTTAAATCTACAATAGGTCCAAAATCTTTGCTAAGCATAATAATTTTGGAACTGTCTTGTGAGAAACATATAAGATTAGGGATAATAAATAGTAATAAAATGATACTGTTGGAGATTGTTGAGCTTTTCATAATTTACTCACCAATTTTATTTTGAGAATCCTAATACATTATAAGGAAGGATCATTAACGAGTTGTCACAGAAATGTAAAATACTTTTCATTTCCTTACCAAATTTATTTCACAAACTTATAACCTGCTTTATGAATTGTTAAAAGATGTTTGGGACGAGAAGGATCATCTTCAATTTTTTTTCTGATATTCAGAATAAAATTGTCAACAGTTCTGGTAGTTGGAAAGTTTTCATAACCCCAAACATCATCGAGTAGCTGGTGCCTTGTTACTACTTCACCTTCAAGTTGAATAAAATATTTTAATATACCTATTTCGGTTGCAGAGATTTCTATTTTTGAATTGCCCTTGAAAACTTCTTGTCGCTTAAAATCTATTGAAATATTCCCAAACGTGTAATCCTCAAGATCTTTCTTAAATTCAACTTGTCTTCTCAGCAAAGCTTTTATTCTTGCAATTAACTCCCTTATACTAAACGGCTTTGTAACATAATCATCTGCCCCAATTTCCAATCCAAGGACCTTGTCAATTTCTTCCCGTTTACTGGTAAGCATAAGAATTGGTATTGTAATTCCAAATGCCCTTAATTCTTTACAGATCTCAATTCCATTTTTAGATGGCAAGACTATATCCAGAATAATTAAGTCAATGTTTTCCTTCTTCCCTTTTTGATATCCTTCCTCACCATCGCTAGCTGTTAGCACTTCAAAATGTTCCTCAACCAAAGATTCATTTAAACCCAAAAGTATAGCGGGATCGTCTTCAATAATTAAAATGCGTTTCATACAAAACCCCAAACAGAATTAGTGATAAAATCAATTGCATTTTTTGTTCAGTTTTTAATTTCATATATGGATATAGTATTCTTAATATTCTTAAAGGTTTGTTTGCCTTTCTTTTCAATTATAAAGTCAACTTTATTTTTAATAGCATCATAAACAGTTTTTGATATATGTACGGTCCCTGGGGAGGCATTTTGTTGTATGCGAGCGGCAATGTTAAGTGTATCCCCCTTTAATTTGTTTTCAAACTCAATAACATCCCCAATATGAATGCCAATTCTTAATTCTATCTTTTCTTCTTCCGTCTGATTATTATTGTACTTATTAAACTTTAACATTATTTCCCTCGCACAAGTTGTTGCTTCAAGAGCACTTTCGAATGAAGCTAAATATCCATCCCCAGCCGTTTCAACTATTCTTCCATTGTAATTAATTATTGTTTCATTCATTATTTGATTGTGTGTTTTTAACAAACCTATTGCTCTGTTTTCATTTACATTCATTTTCTTTGAATAGTCTTTTATATCAGTAAACATAATTGACAAAAGTCGTCTTTTATATTCATCGCCGGATCGAGCGGCTTTATTAGAATTATTAATTTTTGGCATTCTCCTTAGTTGGGCTCTTACTCTGGATAATAATTCGCGTGAATCAAATGGTTTTGTCAGATAATCGTCTGCCCCTATTTCCAAGCCAATAATTTTATCAATTTGCTCTGAGCGAGCAGTAAGCATAATTATTGGATTTTTAAAATTGTTTTCTCGCAGCTGACGGCAAATATCTAATCCACTCAAGCTTGGTAGATTAAGATCTAGAACTAAGATGTCTGGAATTTTTGATAATGCTAAATTGTACCCTTGCTTTCCATCAGATGTTGATAATACGTTGTAATTCTCAGACTGAAAGAGCTCTTCCAAACCTAATAATATTGCAGGGTCATCTTCAATTAGTAATATCTTTGTCATCAGGTTTTCCTAACGGGAATAATAAAGAAAATGTGCTGCCTTCACCTTTTATGCTTTTAACACAAATTTTGCCTTTATGCGCATCTAAAATATGTTTAACAATAGCTAGTCCAAGGCCGGCTCCTCCAGCACTTTCAACCTCCAATTTACTTGAGCGAAAAAACGGCTCAAAAATATTTGTTAAATCTTCAGAATCAATTCCTTTCCCTTTGTCCTCAACATCTATGACAGCATACTCATCATCAGTTTTAACTGAAATGTTAATCTGCTTTTTGTTGGAATAATATTTTAATGAGTTTGAGAGAATGTTTATCAGTGCTTCAGAGACCGCATCAGAATCTATGTTAACTGTAATCTTGTTGACTGCATATTTTGCATCTATTTTGAATTTATTTATTGTAAATTGATATTCCATTGTAACTAAAACCTTTTTAACAATTTCAACAAGATTAGTTGGGCGAAATGAATATTGCTGAACTCCTCTTTCAATTTTAGAGAAATCTAAAACATTATTAATGAGTCTTGTTAATCTATCGCTTTCGCCCTCTATTATTTCCAGATAATTATTTTTCTTTTCTAAGGAAAGATCTTGTGTTGATTTTAATCTTTCAGCAAACAACTTAATTGAAGTTAAAGGTGTTTTCAAATCGTGTGAAACGCTTGATACAAAGTAAGTTTTAAGCCTATTTAACTCTTCTAATCTTTCAGTTTCAAGCTGCTCTTTAATAACTTCTTCTTGTAATTTAATTCTATCTAAGGTCAATGAAAGACGTGAAACAACTGTATTTAGTAAATCAATATCTTCGGCAGTAAATTTTGTTTGGCTTTTCTTTTCTCCAAGAATTAATAATCCGTGAGTTTCAATTCTTGAAGATTTTATACTGAATATGAGATCAACATCTTCGATTTCAAATTCTGTAAGAGATACTTTTTTAAGTTGAGCTTCCAGATCAGTATTATTGGAACAAGCAATTGGATTAGAACCAAATTGCAACTTTTGAATCAAAAGTGATGGAAGTTGTTTGTTATTCAGTTTATCAAAGTTTTTATGTGTTGAAAACTCAAACTCTTTGGACTTTGAACTAAGAACAAAACACCCAATCTTATTAAGCGGAATTAGATTATCAATAAAACCAACAACTACCTCAGTTAATTTTCTTGAATTAGAAATATCCTTGATCTCTCTATTTAATAGTTTTAATGCTAATCTATAGTCATACATAATCCTGAAAAACTTTCTGTCAACAAATTTTTGAATCCACATCTTTGCAGGCTGAAATAAGAGCGCAATTGAAATAGCGGCTATTATTGAAATAGTTTGAGAGTTAGTTACATTTAATAGTGCAGTAAGCAAGGAAAGAATTATCATATAAACTAACAACAAAACTGTAATTACTGTAGCGTAAACAATTCCTCTGTTGAAGATTATATCAACATTCATAAGTCGATATTTTACTATTGATATTCCGAAAGTAATCGGAACAAAAGCAATTAAAAGAAGGACAGCCTCTTCAGGGATAAACGGCTGATTCCAAATTCTGAAAGGGACTACCCAAAGTATCAAATAACTAAGCGGCCCTAAAATAAAGCCAATCATGACCCATCTAATTTTTTTACGGTCGGTTTCATCCTTTGTGGTTATATATGTATGAACAAATACTGAAATAGCCGTCAATATAACTAAACCAATAAACAGACTGCTAATATCAAATATTGAGATATAAACTCTCATCAGTTCTAAGTCGTTACTACTTATAAATAGATAAAAAATTAAGCTTAGTGCAATAACTAAACCAATTGCAACTAATCGCAGCACTCCAATTATTCTTGACTGAGTAAAATCTATGTTAGAGGGAAATATGTATGAAAATTTCAAAAAGAAAACCGGGGCAAATAAATAGCCAATATGAAAACCAACTCTAGTAACAACCCCTAGATTAAATGGAAGTAAAGAATAATTACCCCAAGTCATTAAAATGATCATGCCGGTAAAGACAAATGCCCAATGAAAACTATTTCGTAAATTTACTCTTTCACACTTAATCAAAACAATTATTGAAACAATAAAAAATAATATTCCAACTAGGCTTGCAATCACTAAATAGGCAATAGAATAAAAAGATTTCAATACAACAGTTTCGCTCAATAATAGCTCATCTCTTTGGGCGCCAACAACAACGCTTTCCCCAGGAATTTTACCATCCAAGTACATTTCAATTTCTTCTTTAGACTCTAACTTGAGAGTATCTATTGAAATGAGTTTGTCCCCAATTTTAAATGTGGACTGACGACTTTCAATTCCGGTTATTACTAGGTTTGAATTTTGGGTTTCTATGTTAAAAGGTAGGGCTGACTTATGGAAAACATTATAAATTCCCAAAATGCAGAAAAGGAAAATAATAAAATCAGTTATGATAATATTTCTTTGACTCTTAAATAACTTTCTCAAATCAGCCTCTCAAATCATTTCATTTATCATCAGCAAGGGAACAGTAATAGAGTAGGGGATAGGTGAAAAACTTTGTGATGCTAAAGCAAGATACTTTAATATAAAGATATATGCTATAAAAATATTTGCAAATAATAATTGCCGGAAAGAACAACATTATCATTGATAGTTAGTTCTTTCCGGTATCATATTAAATTATTTCTAAGAGTTACCATTCTAATTCGCAGCTATTTTAGTTGCCAAACATAAATGTTAATTTTGCCGCAACTCCACCATGGTCTGATGCCCACAAGTTAGATGCTGTTTTGTCTTCGACCTCATCACCCAAAACTTCTGCTTCCACTTTTGGCTGTTGATTCCCCACCTTTTCCATCTTGAACAAAAATATAGTCTATTCGCTTCCAAAAATTTTGTTCGGCATTCTTAAGATCAGAATCATTGCCATAAGTAAACCCATTTGGATCATTATTGGTTTCATTTAAAAGCCAGGCATCCTGATAATTATGATCTGAAGTTATTATCTGATAAGTTGCTTCATCCGTTGCAGCGCTATTAAAATCTCCGACTAAAATTACGGGTAGATCAACATTATTTAAATATAACATAAGTTCCTCTGCCTGTGCTTTTTGAACCTCTAATATTGTTTCGTCTTCTAAATGAGTATTTACAAAACGGTACGCTTGGCCATTTACCTCTGCGGTCACTGCATTAAGCCCTCTTGAAAACTCTATTCCTAAATCTGCTAGAATTACTTTTGCCTCATAGTTTATTGATTCAACATCACTGATCAGCACTCCTTTTTTAGCGAGTATTACGTCATAATCTGTAAGTCTTATATCATCAAATTCATAAGGTTCTTCGAATTTTGTTATCATTGGCATTTCAAGATCAAAATTTTGATTTTGTGCAACAACTTCATAATCTAGACCAAGATTGCTTAGCGTTGCCATCAGAATTTCTAAATAATCCCAAACAATTTCTTCTGCGGGTGTTGTTCCTCCCACAACCGCATCTCCAGGTGATTGAATTCTAATTAATGATACTTCCTGTAATCCGATAAGGTGAGGCTTCTTTTCGAAAATTTCTTTAGCTAATGCTTCTGCCCGCTCCGGGAAGTTAGTATTTACCAAAGTCCCAAAAGCTTGAGCTACTAAAATTGGAATCTGATTTGGGTCTTCGGCTTGAAGTATTATGTCAACATCGGTTCCCACATATATGTTTTGAGTAAAAACCGTTATGTCAAGGCTATCCTCAGCAACTGTGAGCTCTGGTGAAAGTGGATCCTTATCATTACATGAAGATAAACAGCTCATTAGAAATAATAAAAAGATAAATAATTTTAGTGAGTACATTGCTCCTCCTAATTATAGTGATTGAATTACAGTGTTAAGATATGCTGTAATTAAGGAGTGTATGTCATGAAAATGTAAAAGTTTTGTTAGTAATTAAGAATGGCTACTTTTTAAAATTTATTTTCTAGTAGAGTAACTATTTCTAAAAATCGTGGTATAAATTTAGTGTTTATTTAATGTTAAAAATCTGTTAGTTTAAGTTTGCTAATTAATATAAATTATTGTCCTATTGCTGTTCGGTTAAGATCTGATAATTTCATTATATATAAATTGTGAAGAACTTACGCTTAATATTTAAGCTAACTATTTCGGCATTACTAATTAGTGGAGCTTCACTCTCTCAGGTTAGCGATATATCCTTCGATCAAATCTTTCTTGAAGATGGTCTTTCTCAAAGTATTGTTAAATCTATAGCCCAAGATAAACACGGGTTTATGTATTTCGGCACCGAAGACGGTCTAAATCTTTACGATGCTTATTCATTTACTGTCCTTAGAAATTCAGACAACCCAAACAGCCTTAGTTATAATGATATCACAAGCCTATGTGAGGACAAATTTGGAAGACTCTGGATTGGTACTTTTAACTCAGGATTAAATCTTTACATTCCGGAAAAGAAAAAATTTATTCGCTTCAGTTACGATTCAAAAAATCCCAACAGTTTAAGCAATAATAATATTAATACTATTATTGAAGATGATAAATTTATTTGGGTCGGAACCGATTTTGGACTAAATCAAATCGTTAATCATTCCTCAGACACAAATGATTTTAAAGTAAAAAGAGGAATTAAAGACTTAAGTAATAACCAATTGCTCGATAACATAAGAATTATTTCGTTGTTCAAAGATAAAAAAGATAATCTTTGGGTCGGAACCAACTTGGGTCTTTACAAAATTTCATTAAAAAACTCTAAAATTTTTAAAATAAATATTTATAAAAATAATTCCGAAGACCTCAAATCATTAAGTGATAATAGTGTGAGATCCATTTACGAAGATAGTGAAGAAAATTTGTGGATAGGGACAGATAATGGTTTGAATAAAATTAGTTTAAGTGAAAGAGAAAAAGAAAATCCAAACTTTATTAAATATCAAAACTCCCCAACAAATCCTAAGTCAATAAGTAATAATGAAGTTTATGCGATTGCTGAAGACAAGTCAGGAAAAATTTGGATTGGGACCAATGTCGGAGGGATTAGCATTTACAATAGTCAAAAGAATAATTTTGACAGATATTTACACGATCCATTGGATAGCAGATCGCTAAGTTCAAATGCAATCAGATCACTTTATTTAGACCAATCAGGAATCATGTGGATTGGTACATACGGAAGTGGAATAAATAAAGTATCTAGGGGAACAGGGCAATTTTACCATTACAAACACCGTCAAAATGATCTTAACACTTTGAGCCACTCAATCATTTGGTCTTTTTATGAAGATGAGAATGAAATATTATGGATCGGGACCCACAATGGTTTGGATAAACTAGACCGCAAATTAAATTTATACAAGCATTATCAATTCAATACAAATGAAAATAGTATTGGACACAATGTTATAAGAGTTGTAACACCGATGAATAATGGAAAACTTCTTATTGGAACAAACGGAGGAGGCTTAGATGTATTTGATCCAAAAACTAATCTGTTTGAAAATTGGAAACATAATCCAAATGATAGTAACTCTTTAAATCACGATCAGCTTAGAGATATTTATCAAGATAAAGAAGGAATAATTTGGATTGGAACTTATGGCAGAGGAATGGATAGGTTTGATCCATATAACGGCAGCTTCAAACATTATTTAAATATTCCTGATGATTCGACCAGTATTAGTCATAATTATGTTAGAGTAATAGTTGAAGACAAAAATGGTTTTTTGTGGATTGGAACTGAAGGAGGTGGATTAAATAAGTTTAATAAAAACACAGAAAAGTTTACACACTATAATGCAAAACCGCGCCAACCTAATTCTTTAACAAGCGATTATATTTTTTCGATTTATATAGATTCTTCAAAATATTTGTGGTTGGGAACTTATGGCGGTGGATTAAATAAGTTTAACAAATTGACAACTGAATGTGAAGTTTTTAATATAGTAGATGGTTTGCCAAGCAGTTCTATATACGGAATGATTAAAGATTTTAATGGAATTTTTTGGATAAGCACCAACAATGGAATTTCTAAATTTAACCCAACAGAAAAATCATTCAAAAATTATAATGTAAAAGATGGTTTGCAAAATAATGAATTTAACGGGGGCTCATATTATAAATCCAAAAGTGGTGAATTTTTCTTCGGGGGCATAAATGGGTTTAATGCTTTTCAAGCTAATAACATTGAAGACAATAATTATCTCCCTCCAATTGTTTTAACATCGTTCAAAATCTTTAATGAGGAAATATATTTCCCAGAACCACTTACCTCTATTGAAGAAATAGAACTAACTTACTCAGATAATGTCTTTTCAATTGACTTTGCTGCTCTTGATTATTCTGCGCCGGAAAAGAATAAGTATGCATATAAACTGGAAGGTGTTGATAAAGATTGGGTCTATGTTAATGCTGACAAAAGAACAGCTTCATACACAACTCTTTCGCCCGGTAATTATAATTTTTATGTTAAAGGCTCAAACAGTGATGGACTTTGGAATGATGAAGAAACCTTGTTAACGATTAAAATAATTCCCCCTTTCTGGCAAAGGTTATGGTTTTTAGCTTTAGTTGCACTAATTCTGCTTGGCCTAGCTTATATGCTTTATTTACGCCGATTGAGAATAATCAGAATGAAGGTTGAATTACAAACCGCTCATGATGCACAGCTTTCTATTATGCCAGAATCAGATCCAGAGAATGATCATCTTGAAATATCGGGAACTTGTCTTCCTGCTTTTGAAGTTGGTGGTGATTTTTTTGATTATTTCTGGTTAGATAAAAATAAAAGTAAATACGCAATTGTAATCGGGGACGTTTCCGGTAAAGCAATGAAAGCCGCAATTACTGCAATTATGACAAGCGGAATGATAATTTCTGAATCTAAAGAAAATCATAATATCAGTAGAATTATAAGAAATGTTAATGAATCTATTCTGAGTAAAATTGAAAAGAAAATGTTCATATCATTATGCGTTTGCTCAATTGATGTGAACCATAAAAAATTGTCTTTAGCCAACGCCGGAATGACAAAGCCAATACTTGTAACAAACGGAACTGTAAAATTTTTAGATTCAGAAGGACCAAGGTTACCAATAGGAATTGTAGAAAATGTTAATTATGAAGAAGCTTTGTATGAACTAAAATCTGGCGATTTATTAATTCTCACCACAGATGGTATTACAGAGGCTCAAAACTCAAAGAGAGTATTATTTAGTGAAAACAGATTAAAAGAGCATTTGTTGAAATTAAACATAAATAATTGCACCGCAGCTGAAATAAAAAATTCTATTATTCAAGAAGTTGAAAATTTTACAAAATCGGAAAAACAAAGTGACGATTTAACAGTGGTTGTTATTAGGATTAAGTAAATATCATTTCTTTATCAATCCAAACTGAGTTAAGTGATGAGTAAAATGTTTGTTGTGAAAAGCAATCCATTCGTCATAATTTAATGGACCAAAAGTCGCATTAATGGGTTTTGCTTCTGGATTGATTCTGAAGTATTCTTCAAAGAAAATTATTTCTTTTTTTAGCTCTTCTATTGCAGAATCTAAATCGGAACAAAATAAAGGTTTTAGTCCTGCACCAATAACTTCATTTACAAATAGTTTTGGAAAGGGGCGCGTGCTGTTTAGAAACCTTTTTGCTATGGCCATTTTATCTTCCGGCGTTATAAATCTATCAAAAACAATTTTCCCTGTACTAGATTGAACTGCCATTACTAAATGTTCAACCATGTGCTGAGAAGTCATCATACCCCAAAGTGGTTTTTTCTCTTTTGTAAGATTTTTTAACAAATTTATATAATTAGAAAAGGACATATTATACATTTCATATTGTTTTAATGGAATCTAAGCTAAATAATATGAAAGATACTTTCAACTCATTTTTTTTAAAGATTTAATTCTACTTGTTAAATAAGATGATATGTATTATATTGATTTGGACACTATTTAATAGGCTTAAATTTTCTAGAAGGAGAATTACAATGACATATTTCCGACTGTTAGCATATATTTTTATTTTAATAAGTTTTTCGATCTTTGCACAAGAGAATAAAAAGGATACAAAAGTGGATAAAAGGTCCAAAACAGTAATAGTTGATTCTATCGGTGGTAGTGAGGAAGTTTCGGCTGCTGGGAGTAAACTCCAGATTAAAGATGGATCTACAGTCCTTCTAGAATTTGAAAATGAAGGAACGGCTGGTTCAATAATCCTTCCTGATGTTGGAGTTAGCACTATTCCCACTGGTGATAAACTATATAATAAAGATGGGTCTCTTTATTGGAAAACAAGTCCACTTGCTGCTGGTGGAAGCTCACAATGGTCAACAAATGGAAGTAATATATATTATAATGGTGGTAATGTTGGAATTGGAACATCTTCTCCTGCAGGCAAGCTTGGAGTTTTTCAAAACAGTTCTCTTTCAGATCCGCATATTTTCCTACATGAAAATGGAAATGATTATTCCAGAATAAATTTCAAAAATAATAATGGCAGTAATTATTGGACAATTGCTGCTTACATTGCATCAAATAATAGAAACGATAGGCTCAATTTTTGGAATGGAACGTCTGGTGACTTATTGTCGCTGACGGGTGATGGTAGGTTGGGACTTAACGTTGGTATATCGCCTAAAACTACTTTCCATGTTGGCAACGGTGGAAGAGTTCTGTTCGGTACAGATACCCTTGGATATGGAGATAAGCTTATGTGGTTGCCGGACTTACATGCTTTTCGTGTAGGTACTGTTGCTACTGGGGCAGCTAGCACTTATTGGAATAGAGATAGTATTGGGATTTATTCTTTTGCTTCTGGTTTAAACACGCGCGCTCAAGGTTATGGTGCAACCGCAATGGGAAGAGATACTGAAGCAACAAATAGTTACGCCTTTGCCTCAGGCTTTTTTTCTAATGCTGATGGACAATATTCAACAGCCATGGGATTTAACACAGACGCCTTCGCACTTGGCTCAACTGCATTAGGATACAGCTCAGATGCTGAGCAGAACTATTCTTTTGCAGCAGGTTATTTTGCCGAAGCGCAAGCAATCTATTCTATTGCCTTGGGGAACGCTGTTCAAGCTCAATCTTATTCATCAATGGCTGTTGGTCGTTATAATGTGGGTGGGGGGAGTGCAACTTCTTGGGTATCAAGTGATCCAATATTTGAAATTGGAAATGGTACTGGTCCTAGTACAAGAAGCAATGCAGTAACAGTAAGAAAAAATGG
>RCND010000929.1_pt1 | contig 16570 bp, 15 predicted proteins | sample 2041351 | NCBI WGS metagenome assembly RCND01 (sample SAMN09708230, study PRJNA481090) | Marine sediment metagenome, whole genome shotgun sequencing project. | biome: marine sediment; feature: ocean; material: sediment; isolation source: Sewage treatment plant 12B marine sediment (STP12B) ... | reverse complement strand
TCACCTTCACCAATAATTTGACCAGATCGCGATGTTCTATTTACAGCAGTCCATACCACACGCATTAAATTGGGTAATGCCACTGGAGCATCCGTATGTATGGTGATGTTTAGACCTTTATTTAAGGCGGTTTTTACTGGGCTAATTTTGTTGCCTAATGAGTCTCCAATAATTTCTTTGTGCCAATCGCCCCAATAAAAAGTGTGTAATGGAAAAAGAGAAGCAACTATTTTTAATTCTTTAAAACCATCTAATTGGTCTTCTCTTATATATTGTCCATGAATTAAGACATTTCTACGGTCATCATTGCCATATTTTTCAGCCAAAGGCTTCATGGTTCGAATCATTTGATCCATAGCAGCATCTCCATTGGCATGACTTAGAATTTGCCAGTTATTCTTAAACGCTTTTTCATAAATAGCGGTGACGTCTTCATCTTTTGGAAGTGCCGGATAACCTGAGTAATCTTTACCAGCCCCATCTGGTGGTAAAAGGTAGGGCGTCGTTCTCCACGCCGTTCGGCCTTGTGGCGAACCATCTAACGTAAGTTTTAATCCAGCAATACGATAGTGATTGTTATAAGTTTTTGAATTCCATTTACTATCCATATGTTGTAAAAACTGATAGTCGATATAAGACACAACATCTAATTTCCAGAAATTTTTTTCTGCAAATGCGGCCAGTAAATCGTGCTGTTCCATGGCACGACCTTCTTGCGCTGTGGTATAGCCATAGGATAATGCCATGTCTTGACCCGCTGTCATTAATTTTAAAAGGACTTCCTCTGAGGCTGGTGTTAGTGCCTTTGCATAATTTGGAATAGCAGCTAATTCTTCTAAAACACCATTGGGCTCTTTGCTATTTGGAAGTCTTCTTATGAGTCCGCCTTCTGGATCTTTTGTTTCGGAAGTTATTCCTAATAATTCCAGTCCTTTAGAATTTAGGGAAGCAAAATGAGCAGAGATATGTATCAGCATTATAGGATATTCAGTTGATACTTTGTCTAAATCTTCTTTAGTTGGAAAACGCTTTTCTTCCAAAACGGAATCATCAAATCCCACACCAAAAATCCATCCTGTAAGCGCTCTGTTTTCTTCTGTGTTCCATTCATTTAATATCTCAATAAGCGCAGCAATATTATGAGCTCCAGCATCTGGGGGTGGTAATATTTGAGCCCCAATTGCTTGAATACCAAAATTCGCAAAATGAGCATGACCATCAATAAAACCAGGCAAAAGTGTTTTCCCGTCAAGGTCAATCATTTTATGCCCTTTGCCAGCTAATTTCATCGCTTTTTCGCTATCACCAACGAAAATAATCTTTCCATCTTTTTCTACTAAGGCCTCTTTGTAGTTGGGTTGTGCACCTACCATATCAACAATATCGCCATTAAAGTAAACTGTCGCATTAGAAGTCGCGCCTGAGGTGCCAGAAGTCTTGTTTTCTTTACAGCCTAGTAGTACTAATACTATTAAAATAAAATGAATTTTGCTTCTCATATACTTATGCGTTTTTTTATAAGTGTGCTCTTTGATGTCAGACTCCTTTATTATTATTACCTAATAAAATTGTATTAAAAATGTTTTGTTTCAACAAAATAACACAACGATAAATAAATATAATAAAAAACAATTAATTTACTACAAGTATCTAGCGATACTAGCTATTTGACCCCTTTTATAGAGCATAAAAAAGACACTAAATTTTATGAAATTTTATCAATTAGATTTATTGTTTTGTAATTTTTATTTTTCATATGTTTGCAAAAAAGTGAAAATCTCATATTATGAAAAAAACAACTATATGCTGTACCTTAATATTTACATGCTTTGCTGCTACTGTATTTGGTCAAGCTAGAAGTGAATTAAATTTTGGCCTGATAGGCGCTAATTACGAAATTCCAGTACATGAAGATATTACAATTGCACCGGGTGCATCGACTAATTTCGATCTCGATTGGTTAACATTAAATGTTAAAGCAAATTACTATTTTGATAATTTATTTGAGTTAACAGATACGTCTTGGGATGTTTATGGCGGAATTGGTGCTGGTTATGCAATTTACAATGGTAATAATAACAAAGAGAATGGTTTTGATATAGGCCTTCATGTAGGTGGAAGATGGTTTTGGAATGATAAATGGGGAGTTTATTTGGAACTTGGAGGAGGAAGTACTCAAGGCGCAACAGGGGGTCTTGGATTGACGGTCAAATTATAAATATCATTTTTTCTGACTTTAAGTTTGAGGTTTGTTCACAAGCTTGTTTTAATAGTTGGCTTTAACAGTTCGCTGTGCTCATGTGTTGTGATTGGTTCAGCAATTAATTTAGTAAATAGAGGCTAATGATAGTTAGTTTGCAGCTGATTATTCCACAAGAAAATAAGAAGCAATAAACGATACACTTTGTTGTAGGTCGTATTTGTTTTGTCTTTATGCCAAAGGAACTATTAGCACTGGTATTTTTGATTTTTCTATAATTTGCCCAGAAACACTTCCCACAAATGCTTTGTAAAGAAAATTATGTTCATGATGACCAGCAATAATTAGATCAATATTTAACTTCTTAGATTCCGCCATAATCATTTCGATTGTTGCTCCTTGTACGAGCAAACCTTCCGCATTAACTCCTTTTTTCTTAAGTTCATCGGCCTGTTTTTGTAGTAGTTTATGTTCTTCTCTGAGTACTGAAGCACGGCTATCTCTTATGTATTGGGGGCCGATGTCATAACCAACAAAATCAGGATCGGGAGCAGCAATATGTATTAGCCATATTTTTGAATCAAATTGCTCAGCCAATTGAAACGCTTTATCAACTAGCGATTGTTCATTTTTATTAAAATCGATTGTAACTAGTATATTTTTCATATCTCTTATTTTAATGGACTAGAACTATAGACTATAGTAACTACATGTCTAGTATAGGAGCATAAAACTAACTTATTAATTCAGAGTATTATATGACAAAAGTCATATATGAATATGACGAATCCTAAAGTGTTTGGTGTTTTTAAGATAAGAATTAGTAGGTTAATTTATTCAAGGTTGTCATAAGATAATGGGTCACAGATAAACAAATCATTTAGTTCTGGCCCGAATCACAATATTCTTATTGAATTTTTGATCACTTTCTAAAATTTCAAAAAAGCCAACCATAAATTGTTTGGCTTTTAAGTATTGTTTTGGTTCACTGAATGATTCTCTTAAATTATCAATGGTATTGAACATTTGAATTTTATGACTCATAAATTCTTGCCTCACTTTTTGTAATAATAACGCATCTCTTTTATAACCTTTGTATGCCCGTTGCGTAACTTCTGTTATTTTTATGGGTAGATTATCAATCCCCGAAACTGCAGCGTAGTTGGGGTTTACAAGACCAGACATGTCGAAATCATACGGAATAGAAATAAATTTTTTATCGACGAACAATAGTTTTTGATTGTGTTGTGTTCTTGTTGAAAAGTCTGTGTTGCCAATTAAAAATTGAAATAAATTATTTTGTATTGATGTAACAGCATCGTTTTCTAATGGGTGGACAAACGTTTTATACTCTTTACCACCAAGACGTTTGGCTACCTTATCAATATCTTCAATTAAAATACCTTTAAGTTCTTGCTTTTTTAAGCGTTGACCTCTCTCTTCAATGAAATCAATATTTATTAATCGTGTTTTGAAATGAAAAGGTGAAATTATTTCATATAGTTTATATGCTAGGTATTCTTTAATAACGAAATCATTGTTGTTTTTTCCAGGCAAACATGGTAAAACGACTTTTAATTTTTTATTTCCTTCAAATAATGTTCCTTTAGTTAATGACTTCTTTAATTTTAATTTCAACGGTACATAATAACAGTTTGCGCGTCGATGATTCCCTCGAGCTCTCATCTTAATTTTTATTGAATCCCACAGTACATCTTCGTTTTTATAAAATAGTGTCGATGCTATATATGTACTATCATTTGTGTTTTTCTTGATGTTTTTGATATTGAATTTTAATTGAATTGAAAGTGGTTGTTGGCTTTGAAAAAGGGCTGTAGTTTCTTTAGAATTCTTTTTGCTAATATTTTGCTGCGAATAAGAAAAATGGACAAAAATTAAATGAATGGAAAGGAGAAGAATGAGCTTTCTATTTTTCATATTATTGAGCTTATTTAAAATAAATGTATTGATTTAACTTAAAATAAAAAATCTTAAAAAATTGATAAACAATAAGTTGAATATTTTATTTGGACTCGAGGTGGTTTTGTCTTCGACGGGTCCAGTTAATTTTACATCCGGGATGAAATCCTTCCTGATTAATCTATAATTCTTAATCTTTTTTCTTGTAAACCCTTACCCAGTCAACATACATGTATTGAGGAAACACGCTGGTGGCGTCAGGGCGCCCGGCGAATGTACCTCCTACAGCAACATTTAGGAGAATAAAAAACTCTTTACGAAACTCGGATAGTTCATCGGCCGAAATTGGCATTGACGCAAATTGTTTTCCATCAACTAGCCATGAAATTCTAGTTGCGTCCCACTCCAATTCGAATATGTGGAATGCATCGGCGAACTTACCTTGTTCTAGTTCGAAAGAAGCTGCTCCCATCATTCCATGTGTACCAGATGTGTCAGCATAATGAGCATTAGCCTCGATAACCGCATCATCTTTGGAGCCATATAATTCAAAAATATCGATTTCACCAGTTTGTGGCCAAGGGGTGTCTCCTCCATTTTCGTCGATATTTGAGCCAAGCATCCAAAACGCAGGCCAGATACCTGCACCTTGCGGAAGCTTCATTCGAGCCGTTATCTTTCCGTACTTAAATGAGTGCTTATTTGCTGTATGCAATCGGGCCGATGTATATTGGTCCATCCCGTGTACATCACTTTCATGAATGGCTTTGATAACGAGAGAATTATTTTCTATATAGGCGTTGTCGCTGCTATTCGTATAGCGTTGCCATTCATCATTGAAGTGTCCGGCTTCCACCACTTGGAAATTCCAATTATTTACATCGATGGAGTCTGTGTCAAATTCTTCTGACCAAGCTAACTCCCAGTCCAAGCCTGGTTGGTAGGTAGCTTCATTTAGGTTCGAGTCAGAGGGCTTAATTTTTTTTTCTGTGTCCTTACAAGAAAGTAATGCGATTGATATTATTGAGATAACTACTACTAAAGAAAATAATCTTTTCATTTTAACTGATTTAATTGATATATTAAAATTCATTTCCAACCTATTATGCCTTGTGTTTTTCTCTATTGAACGTTAATTTTCAAATTCCTTTTATCCAAATATATAATAATGAATGCAAATAGAATTTCTATGATTCCGCCAATTAATCCAATCAAATGAAAAGGTGTTTTAAAAAGGAATCCACCAATTCCTGATAAAATTAATGTGGCCCCGAAAACCCAGTAAATGCGCATTCCATAAATTGAAGAAAACACTAAGTATCGTCCACCAATAATTAATATCATGATTGAAAAAAACCAATTTGGACGAATTTGTAAAGAAAAATACGCTATAAATAGTCCAATAAATAATATGAAAGTACTTTCTAATGCCAGAGACGACAAGGGGTTTCCATTTTTATGCTTTCCAGAGCGATTTAAGACCTTTGATAGCATTATTCCTATTGGATGAATTAACATTCCGCCAAAAAAGAAGACTAGCACACTCATTTGTTTTGTACTAACTAATGCAGTAATTCCAGCTGTTAACCATACAATTCCCGATGCAAACGCTCCAGGGCCACCTCCAAAGTAGGACGTGCGCATATCTTCTTGTGCTTCTTTAAAAGTCATTTATGATTCATTTGTTTTAATAAGGTCCAACGTTCAAGGCTATACTTTCGTGCCGACTTCTCGACTATTAGCTTTTCGGCATGAACTATAGCCGATGTTATCAATACTCTTCTTTTGGTGTAGCAATTTAGTGCTTCTCTTTTATCCGCCTGATCAATTTAAGCGTATCCATATTATGTGAGGTTTTACGAATGGTGATCATAAGAATAGTTAAGCTAGAGAATTGAATAATGACAGAGATCAAAACAGCCTTAATCACTGTAAAACCAGCCAATATTAAATACCAATAAATACAGAATTGAATCGTAATCCATAGGGTAACAATTAGACTGAATAATAACATTGAAAGGATTAGTATTTTGTAAACTTTCTTGATATCATTTTTTATAGCTTCAGTTATTTCACTTTTTAAATATTCGGCGAAGTAAACGAAAGGAGCTTTTAAAATATCTAGCAGGTAATGCCAAAATGAGGGGACTTCTTCTTTTACTTCTGAGCTTTTATCTTTAGTAGAATTTTTAATTTCAGCGTCGTTCTTTTCTTTTTCAGCACTTTTGTTAGCTTCTTTTTCTATTAACCGCGATTTTTCAGCTTCAATGAGTACCTCAAGTTGTTTTATTATTTCGTTAGATTCCATATAATTACTTAGAATGTTTGGTATATGATTTGTTGCGTGTTTAAGAAACGAATTTAGCAAAAAAGTAGGAGTGAGAAAAAAAATCTACCGATATTACGAATGATGATGAAGCGACTAGCTATGCATTATATACGTTTTTAACCTTTCGTTATTCTTCATATGTTGCTCCTCATCTACAAAATTATTCCCTTACATTCCAAATTTCGTGTATAGGATCTCCTTTACTTGAGAATCCCTTGTGATTCCATTTTCCATCAATCAGTTGATAATTAAATTTTAAGGTAAGTCCAACTTTAGAATCGTCTTTTGAAAAGAATTCGATGTTCTCAGTATATTCACCATTTAGGGTTGTGTAAGTTCCTCCGCCTGTTCCCATAAATTGTTTTGTTTCTGTATTATAAGCGATCCATTGAAATCGAGTTCCAGATAATATTTTCATAGTTTTTCTTGGTCTACTTGTATCACGTAATTGAGTTTTGCCTTCTCTTATTCTGCCCGACATTAACCAAGCACCTTGTAATTTTCCTGGGATACCAGTATCTATTCTGTTCAATTTTAATTTACTATCAATAATTTCAATTACATTATCGGTAATACTCACCTTAAAATTTACCTCAGTACCAACCCGTTCAGAATTATCTGTGTGAAATTCTACTTTTTCTGTCATGGTATCACCTTCTAATTTCCATGTACCGCCATTAGAGTTAATAAATTCTCCAGTAGTTGCATTATATGTTGATATCACTTGATAGCCATCAGCAAAAATAACTACGCTTCTTAATTTGTCTCCATTTTTAGAAGTTGCATAGCTTTCCCAAGCACCAATAACACTTTGAGCTTTAATTCCAAATGATATTAAAGTACAAACGAGTAATACAATTATTTTTTTCATGACTTTATATTTTGTTGTATTCATTTTTTTTGAATTGTAAATAACTGTATTTTTTCATTTCTACCTCTTAACGCTACCTCTTCTATTGAACGGGGTTGAAACTCGTTTTCGAGATCCATTATTCGAATCGCTTGTTCGGAGGTGAGTAAGTCAACGGCATACTTATTACACAGGCCTTGAATTCGTGCTGTTGTATTTAAAACATCTCCTGAGAAAATAATCTCCTTCTTTATCACTCCAATTTCCCCAGTAGTTACGCTCCCTAAGTGAATGCCCGCTTTGAAAGTCGGTACAATACCAAATTCTAAATTGTACTTATTGGCCTGATTACTTAGAGCCGATTTCATTGCAAAAAAACAGTGGATACAATTATTATTTATTTTATCTTTTTTTTGTTTCCAGGTTATAACAACTTCATCACCTACATATTGATATATTTCTCCGCCAAATGCTATAATAGGGTCAGTTAGGTCTGCGTAATATTCTTTAAGCATTTTAAAATATTTTACATGCCCCAACTTTTCCGCAATTGCAGTAGAATCTTTCATATCTAGAAACATAAAAATTCGTTCTTCTTCTATTGGTTGATGGTATTTTCCAGTAAAAAAATTAATGAGGACGCCTTGACCAATATTATCACTTACCTCAGTGTAGAATAAACTAAAACTGATCGCCAATGCGATGTAAAGTTCGATGGTCAAAAAGGCGAAATTGCTAATGAATTTGGTGGTATTTATCAATACTCGTTTATCAAAGGGGGTGGACCCCAATTCAATTGCAATGCTGAACATTGAAATAATCAAGGTGCAGGCAGTTATCAAGAACATGTAAATAACCGTTTTGTAGACGATTTTTTCTAGAAAACTGTTTTTTTGGAACCTTTTGTTCAGAAAAACTACTTCAATGCTACCTATAATAAGTCCCGAAATAAGTGAGAGCAAGGCTGAAGAAATAGGGTTAAAAAAATACATATTCCCGGTAGAAGGATAGGTTGCATGTTCACCAAGTATTCCTTGTTCTATGAGTGAATAGACGATGCCAAAAAGCATCGTTATTAGCCCAAAAGGGATAACCTGTACGAGCTGCCTTTTGCTTTTTGCCGAGATCATTTATATTTTTTTATATATACGAAAGGTAATAAAAAAGCGCAAACCAAATGGCTTGCGCTAATCCTGTTATTTTTCTTTGTCAAAATTAAAGTGTCCAATTTTAATTGAAACGACACCTTCATGAGAACCAGTTATTTTTTCATTTTTTTCATTTTTTCGGCAATCCCTATTGAATTTGAATCTCCAATTTTTTCTAATTCACTTGTAATATTATGATAATCTGTATCTTCTCTATTTTGAGAAAGCTTGTATGCTGCTTGTATTTCAGTTATTTTAATAGAAAAACCAACAATTCCGTTTACCTGTTTAAGTGTTCTACTTGACATTTTTTCTACAGAAACAGGGTTTTCTGAATACTGTTCGTGTTTATCAACCAATTTTTTTAAAGACGCAAGTAGTTCTTCTCCGGCTATTATTTTTACTTTTCCATAAATGTGAACAGCTATATAATTCCAAGTAGGAACATTCTCTTTTTGATACCAAGAAGACGAAATATAGCTGTGTGGACCGTTAAAAATAGCTAATATCTCTTCGTTGTTTTTTAAGTTTTTTGATTGAGGATTTGCTTTTGCAATATGACCAACCAAAACGTCTTCTCCATTTTCATCCGTATCGAGTTCCATTGGAATATGAGTTCCAGAAACCTTTCCGTTATCTTGACTTATTAAAATTCCAAAACTGTTTTCATTAAGAAAATTCTTAACTTCTTCAATATTCTCATTTTTATAAGAATTTGGTATGAACATTTAGTTTTGTTTTAATTGGTTACAACGATTTGTATATGAAGTGTAGAAAGGTACGAACTATAGTTTCATATACATTATGGCAATAGTTTTTTATTTCTTCTTTTACGTTTTAATTGGGCTAGTTCGAAAAAGATAACCAAAAAGTATTGCAAAAATCACATAAACTACGGTGAGTGAAATAACAATTTCTAAATGTATTTGAATTTTAGAAACAACTTTAATCAATGCTAGTGCTCCAACTGCAAAATGCATAAAATTTCCAACGGCTATCGGCTTGTTGTATATTCCACCTATTACTGCGTCTTTGGTCATCCAATTTATCATGGCGAATCCAAGATAAAGTGCGCCCAATAATTGGAAAGAGAGGGTTGATATAGGGTCTGCTGCTATGTTTATACTGGAACTAATTTCGTTGGGTAAAAAGGTTAGGATGGTTCCTGACGCACCTAAAAAAAATGCACTGGTAATCATTACTATTTTTGTTTTCATGATCTTTTACGTTTTAATCAGTTACTTGATTTTATTTATTCGGTTTAATTTTCATTGCGGAGAATTATCAGAGCTATGGGTCATGCCCGGTGTTGTATGCTGGCTTTTCATTTCCTTAATCTTAAAATCTTTTCCCCACTCTCTTCATGCGTAAACTCTTTAATTAAGCTGAATCCATATTTGTTATAAAAGGCTCTACCTATTTCATTTTTTTCAAATACTTCAACTTCGAGTTCTTTATGAAATTCACTCACATAATTCACCAGTTTTGTTCCAATACCTGAAGCGTGATTTTGTGGTAAAACAAATAACCCTCCAATTTCATTGCCTATCATACTTATAAATCCAACTATTCTTAAGTCATTTTCATACACCCAAGTTTCAGAATTAGGAATATAAATTTTTCTCATATCGGTTTTCACCTTTTCAACAAACGCTGAATGCAAAAAAGGATGTGCCAAGTTTGATGAGTCAATCCATACATTCATTATCTGCTCAAGATCGTTTTCAATATGCTTTCTTATCATGAATTGTGTGTTTTGTTGCTTGCATATAACGGTTGGACTATGGTTTAGCTACCCTGATTATTTTCGCAAGCTTGTTTTAATAGTTGTCTTCACCAGTTAGCTATGCTCGCGTGTTGCGTAAGCACTAAGATAACAAAAAGGAACAGCGTAGAAGAAATTTGGTAGAATAACTATAGTAATCATTAAACACTTTTAACAATGAATTAAACACGGTGTTAGTGGCTTGCTTTATTCTTTAAGTTGTTTGAGTCTGTTGATCGCGTTTTGATTTTGAGGATTCAGTTCCAAAGATTTTTTAAAATTGAATATTGCATTCTTAAAATCTTTATTATACAAATAAGCTTCAGCTAAACTGTCATATAAGTTTGCTGATTTTGGATATATATGTAATGCCAATAAAAAAACATTTATACCTTGTTCTATCCTTCTATGATTAAAAGATAATCGTAAACCTAATGTATTTAACATTCCTTCTTGTAGATGAAGTTTTGGATGTTTTTTCTTTATTTTTTGGTATAGTGGAATTACATTTTGATAGTTCTGATGGAGTGCTAAATCATTAAAATCTTTATAATCAAATTCTTTCTCAAGAGACTTTTTCATTTTTTTTGAAATCAGGTTTTCAGAAAAACCGTTTTCTTTAGGATTGTTTTCTATAAACTCTTTTGCTTTTTCATCATCTTTTAAAAAGGCTTCTAAGAATTTTAAGGTGTGTTCAGAAACTAATCTGTAAGATTGCATGATTGCAGCATCACTTTTATCTTGCCTCTTATCTCTATTTGCAAATAAAACTCCAAAAGAACTAAAATAGGAATGTGTTAAGTCCTTAAATTTATAACTATAGGCATTACTATATTTTAAAGAATCATACAATTGAAAATTATAGTTTAATTCCTCAGGAATTTTTTCCGAAATTAATACCTCGTCAGGGATTTTTTTCTGGGCAAAATGGATATAAGGAATATCAATTTTCTGCAAATTGAAATAAGGCGATTTTTCTAAAACCGGATAGTTATACCTTTCAGTTCCATCTAAACTTACCAAAGCTTTTATGTTTGGATTTTTCATAACAGTAATAGCATTTGAAATCCCGCCAAAACTAAATCCCATAAGCGCTATTTTATTCGAATTTATATGTTCATAACTAAGAATTTCCTTCAAAAGGAGTTCTATATCTCTGGATTGAGTCTCCATATCTTTTGTCGTTCCTCCGTCTAGCCATCTTGTATTTGTTCCTCTGGAAGGACTTGATATAACTATAAAACCATGACTAACTAAATACTCAAATAATGCAAAATTTTCAATTGATGAGGCCTGATAACTGGGAGCATAAATAATTACAGGATATTTTCCTTCTAAAATAGTAGTATTAGAATATGCGTTGGTTTTTTCAGGAAGATGCGCTCTGTTTTGTGGTGTATTCCATAGGTAAGGAAACCAATCTAATAAAAACTCATCTGGTAAGTTTTTCCATTCTTCCTCTCCTTTTAAAATTTCTAAATAATTTAAAACAGTTAATCGCTTGGAATTTTCATCATTAATTTTAGTCGGGTACCATATACTAATGGGTATTGGTCTGTAGATAAATTGATTATTAAACTCATTTTTGATTTGATACGTTCTTGTACTATCAATAATTGTGTAGTGTTGAAAGCCTACGCTATATTTTCCGTTATTTAGGTTTATTTCCTTTAAAGAAGTTTGTCCATGTATTGAATATCCTTGAATAAGCATGAAGGCAGCTACAACTGTTCGTTGCATTATTTTGGTATTTGTGTTCATTTTGATAGATGCGGTAATTTAGTAATTGTTACAGTTTTCCTATTAGCTTGCCACGAACGTTTTGTGTATGGTTAGTTGCTTTGTTTAAGCAACTAATTTAATAAATAAAAATTGCCGATAGTTCTTTTGCAAGTGATTTTGCCGATAGAAAATTCGAAACAATGAACCATTCACAGTGTTAACGCCGGTTTTTATTTTATTCCATCTTCTTTGAAAATTCTGGTTCGGCGCCTTGGAATGTCATCATAAATCCGCTAATTGTTTTTTGTTCATCTTTAATAAATTCTATTCTTAAATCATCATCCTTTAAGAAGAATTTTGTTTCAGATTCTGCATACAATATCATTTTGGTATATGGTGATTCTAATTTCAATAAGTTGTCTTCAGATATAATTTTAACAGTCATCTTGAATGATGGGACAAAGTATGAACCAACATAACTCGTTAATATATCATTTGATATTTCAACAGTCTTAATCGCGTCTGGGTCATACGACATTTGTAACATGTTGCTATTAATTGTTTGCCCAACATCCATAAATGTTTCTAATACTTTTGAATATACCTTGTCACCTTTATCTCCATTTGTAAAAATCACTATCCCACGTTTTGAAACCGGTAATAAAACAACCAAGGTTGAGACTCCATTTGATCCGCCTTCATGTAGTAAACCATATTCTTCATTTGGTAAGTTCCTCATGATTTGCCAGCCCAACCCTTGATCAATATTTTCTTTAATATTTGTTTGAGTGCTAACCATTTCACTAAACAAGTTATTAGATAATCCTGCTTGATTTAAAACGTCAATTCCAAATTTAGAATAGTCTTCAACGGTGGTTAGAAGTCCATATGCTGCATTGGCATATTTTTGCATACCCTCCTCATAGACTTTGCCTTCGCCATCATGCTTATATGCGTACCTCGACTCATTAATTTTATCTCCCCAATAGTATTTAGTACTTTTCATATCAAGCGGAGTAAATAAAATTGAATCAGATAGTTCTTCTAATGATTTGTTGAACTTGTGTTCTAATGCTTTTTTTAAATATTCGAATCCTTCTCCGGAGTAAGAATACTTTTCTCCTGGGATAAAAAGAAAATCTAACTTTTTTGATTTCAGATCAGTGCGCCAATTAGGCAAACCTGATTGGTGGCTTAAAATATATCTGGTGGTTAATTTTTTAGTTCGCTCGTCACCTGCAACATCGGGATCAACCCAATACGTATAAAGAGGTTCGTCTAAATCCCATTGCCCAGCTTCTACTAATTTTAATGTTACCATTGCAACTATGGTTTTAGTAACAGAAGCTATTGAAAAGATAGCGTTATCATTTGCTGGAATACCATTTTGAAGTTCTCCAAAAACTTTAAATTCAGATAATTTCCCATCCTTTATTATGCCAATCCCTACTGCTGGTACATTATATTCCGTGAGCCAAGAAAGGATTTCTTTTTGGTGGCTGAGTATATTATTTTCATGCTGTTGTGCTTGTACACAGGTTATGCATATAATAGATGCAAAAATAGTCAGAATTAGTTGCTTTTTAATTGTCATAATTATCAAGTTTGCACTTTCTTAAAATTGGCTGTAAAGCGTTCGGGTCCAACTATTTGTAAGCCCTAAGATAACAAATAGAAACAGTGTAATTCTTTTCAAAAAACTACCCGATTACAATAGAATGAATTACTATTTTACTCGAGAACCATCTACTTTGAAAGATTTTTTCTAACTGCATGTTTGGCGAACCAGGCGTTCAGATAACCATGGGTTCTAAGGAAATTAGATGGTTTTCTACTGGTACCATGAAACTCCTCGTTGAACCTAATCATCACCGTTGGGACCTTGTTCATCTTTAATGCCTGATAATATTCTTCGGTCTGGGAAATTGGCGTTCTGAGGTCGTTTTCACCACACATTAGCATCGTGGGGGTCTTTACATTGCCTACGTACATAAGCGGAGATCGTCTAATGTGCTCTGATGGATCTTCCCAGGGATATTTTTCAAAATTATAATACCATCCAGAACCATCTGTAGTGCCGACAAAAGAAAACCAATTGATGACCGGATAGTTGACTGACGCAGCGGCAAAACGATCTGTTTGACCAACAATCCAACTGGTCAATACTCCACCTCCGCTTCCTCCATAGACATACATGCTGTTTTCATCAATATATCCTCTAGATATTACCTCGTCTACGCCCGCCATCAAATCATCATAGTCATTACCGGGGTAAGCATTTTGGATAGCATTTGCAAACTCATACCCATATCCAGTAGAGCCTCTAGGGTTTGTATAGAGAACAACCTGGTCTTGGGCGGCATGAAGTTGAAAGTTATAGTTGAAGCCCACATTATACATGCCATGAGGTCCTCCATGAATTCGAAGTACTAGTGGATATTTTTTAGTTGGATCAAACTGAGGAGGTTTTACGATCCATCCCTGGATTTCTTTGCCATCTATTGATGAATACTTGATTTCTTCAACTTCTCCGAATTTTACGTTATAGAAAATGTCACTATTTACTTCGGTAAGCCGTGTCATTTTATCCGGACGATCTATTTTGAAAGCCATGATATCGTTGGGATTATGGGAATTGCTCCAGGTAGCTACGGCCTGTCCATTGGCGACATCGCCGAGATTGAGCATATGGTTGCCCGATGTTATCTTTTTAACTTTTCCATTGGTGTTTGTAAAGTAAGTGTTACTCTGGCCAAATTCACTGACGTTAAAATATACGCCGTCTCCTTTGACGGACCATATGGGTGCTCCGGGCGTTTGATCAAGGGAGGTACTAATACATTTAAGTCCTGAACCGTCAAGATTCATGACGTACATTTTTCGGTCTTGGTAGAAGTTCTTCGTCCAAGTTGAACCGATGAAAGCTACTTCAGACCCATCAGGTGAAACTCTTGGAGTAGATTCAGTTCCTTTCCGTGTAGTTAACTCAATAATTTTTAACGTATTGATATGGGCCGAATATAGGTTCGATTGCCCTCTTGCATATTCTGCTTCAGGCTGTCGATAACTATTAAAAAGTATGGACTTGCTATCTGCTGTCCATGCTATTCCGTTGGAAACATCCCAATCACCTTTTGAGATCTGCCTTGCGGATCCTCCGTCGGCCGGTACGATGAATAGTTGACGGAATCCCCGATCAAGAAACCCGACTCGATCTTGAGTATAGTCCATTTGATCAATTACTCTAGGAGCCTGGGTCCATTTTGCTCCTTTCGGTGCAGCGGGGACATCTAAAGGTTTTAGGGCCGGATCAGCATCCACATGCAAGGTAAATGCAATGAACTTGCTGTCAGGAGACCATTCCATACTTGAAGGTGACTTTTCTAGTTTGGTAATTTGGGTAGGTTCACCTTCCACGCCGAAGTATTTCACGAATATTTGAGTCCCTGTTGGTTCACCTGTTTTGGTAAAGGCAATTTTGGTTCCATCTAACGACCATTTTCCATTTGATCCCTTTAGAAAAAAACGGTTCATTGAACCATCGATATTCATGATCCATAGATCTGTTTCGCGCTTATCGTCTACTAGATTGATCCAGGATCTGGAGTAAAGCACTTGTTTACCATCGGGTGAAAGTCGTGGGTTTGAAGCCCATTCGTAATCTCCATAATGATTTAGAGAAAGGCTTGTTTTTTCCTGACCGGCAAGTTGAAATACGACTAAAAAAAGCAGTCCGATTGTTAGATTCTTCATTTTTTTAGGTGTTTAGGTTGATGTAATTGATACGATGCTATTCGCTTTACGTAAAGTTAGCAAATTATTTGGAAGCACAAAAACTGCCCAAGATCACTAAACAGGAAGATTCTTCGCTTCGCTTGGGCCGTTTGGTCTGGACGCTTCGGACCTTTTGTAAATAATTATACGCGTTGTTGCCAAACGTATTTTTTAGTTTCTAGAATCAGTGACTATTCCAAATCAGTTTCTTGATTTTTTAACTCTTTCATTTCTTTATATCCCTTAAATATCAGTCCGGCACTAGCAATAGATCCAAAGATTCCAATTAATTTATTTCCGCTAAACAATAATCCAATTCCAGCAAGAAATCCAATTATTCCAATTGTCAGTCCAGTTTTGTAACTGTTTTTACTATTTTTTTTCATTTTAGTTTATTTAATATTTTACTATTAGTATCAAGTATATTCAGAATAGCAACGACCCAAGCAATTAATCATACATGTTGTTGGCAGTAGTTATTTTAATTCATTCAACACCGCCCATAAATCCTAAAACTTTACTTGCAGCAAAAGCCCCAGCATTTAATGATTTTATAATGTCTTTTGTATTCATCCATTCAATACTAAATGCTGCTTGAAAAGAATCGCCGCATCCTGTAGTGTCAATAATTTCATCCACTTCGACTGCTTCTTGATAGTATGAATTGTTCTCGAAAAAAGCAACACTACCTTTAGAGCCCAAAGTTGCAACTATCATTTTTCCAGATTTCGTAGATAGTTCTTTTAAATTAGCTAACATTTTTTCTTTAGCATTTAAAAAAACAATATCAATGCTATTAATCAGTTGTTCAATATATTCTAATCCAAAATAATCTAAAAAGTCAATAACGACTAACTGTTTA
>RCND010000928.1_pt1 | contig 16577 bp, 9 predicted proteins | sample 2041351 | NCBI WGS metagenome assembly RCND01 (sample SAMN09708230, study PRJNA481090) | Marine sediment metagenome, whole genome shotgun sequencing project. | biome: marine sediment; feature: ocean; material: sediment; isolation source: Sewage treatment plant 12B marine sediment (STP12B) ... | reverse complement strand
AGTTCTGCTCTGTCAAAGCTTGATTCGTCGGTCAAGCCGGATGATTGGAACGGGCCGTTTGACCGATCTGCAGCCAATGCGGTTGTTGATGATATTCTGCAAATAGACAGTCGAATAAAAGAGTTGTATGCGAGTATCGGAAAAATAACGATACAGGCTGATATGCTTTCTCCTTTTGGTGAATTTGAACCCGCTGACCTGGCGATACTCCGGAGTAAGGGTATCGATATACGACTCTATGAAGGTAGCAAAAGCCTTATGGAAAGGGTTGGTGAATCCGGTGGGAAACTTTTTGTCCTGAACCGGACAAAGAAAATTTACTTCTTCGCCGCCGTGTTCGGCAGAGATGTACCGGCAGTTGCAGCGGAGTTGTCATTTGTGCTGCCTGAATACGGAATAATTGAACTTGCTTCAATCAAAGAGAATATGCTTTCCGAGCTATCCCGACTGGGTGTTGAATTGGCAGCCCTCTCTAAAAGCAAATTGATTCTGGAACATCTTAAGGCTGGATTAGAACAGAACCTCGAGTTTGAAGCCCTCGCTACAGGTCTTGATGGTGAAGGAGAGCTTACCTGGGTTACGGGTTTTATTCCGGAAGACGACGTTTCCCGTGTAAGTGATCTGGCGGCTGCTGAAGGGTGGGGCCTGCTGATTCGAGAGCCAGATCCTGAAGATCCTATACCCACACTCGTAAAGAACGGTCCGAAGATCAGAATCATTCAACCTGTATTCGATTTTCTTGGGACTTTGCCGGGATATCGGGAGTTCGATATCAGCCTGTATTTTCTGGTATACTTCAGCATCTTTTTTGCGATGATAATTGGAGACGCCGGATATGGTTGTATTTTCTTCCTCTCAGCTGTTTTACTGACGGTTAAAAGCAGAAAGAAAGAAGGGGGAATACCCGATGCTCTGAAACTGCTCTTTGTTCTCAGTCTTGCTACCATTATTTGGGGCACGATTACCGGTAACTGGTTCGGATCCCGGTCAATAGCCTCATTATCACCGCTGAAACGCCTGACTATACCATCCATCGCCACATATCCTGATCTTTTTCCGGAGGTTGAATCGGATCCTCAGAAGGCTGTCATGTGGCTCTGTTTTCTTCTGGGACTTACCCAGCTGACTCTCGCGAATGTTATGAATTTCATCAGGGATTTTCCCCGTTTGAAAGCGTTCTCTCATCTGGGATGGGGAGTTGTTATCGGCGGTTTGTACTTTCTTGTACTGACCCTCGTGATCGGAACAACAATGCCTTCTTTCGCCGTTTTAATGGTGGCAGCGGGATTGTTACTGATCATTCTTTTTGGTGAACAGGGCTCCGGAGTCGGTTTCCTCAAAGGCGTTCTGAAGGGTGTGGGCGGAGCTTTCACAACCTTTTTAAATGCTATCAGTGGATTCTCCAACATCATTTCTTATATAAGGCTTTTTGCTGTCGGAATGTCATCCTTTTATATTGCATCAAGCTTCAATAATCTTGCATCGCCGATGCTTGAGGGTTGGACCTTTCCATTCGGAATTGTTGTTATAGCCATTGGCCATGGCCTCAATCTTATCATGGCCATGTTGTCGGTTGTCGTTCACGGCATCCGTCTGAATATGCTGGAATTTTCCGGTCAACTCGGTATGGAGTGGACGGGGATAGAATACAACCCATTCAGGGTACGGATATCAGAAGAGAATAATAATCAAGGAGTTCCTTCATGAACATCGGATTGATTGGACCCGCGGCTGCCTTAGGTCTTGCCGCAATCGGTTCTGCCCTCGGCACCGGCGCTGCCGGTCAGGCATCTATGGGCGCATGGAAAAAATGTTTCGCCGCGAATAAACCGGCACCTTTTATGCTGGTGGCCTTTACCGGCGCCCCGCTCACCCAGACCATTTACGGTTTTCTACTCATGCTGTTCATCAGCGGCAGCGAACAGGACCCTCTCACGCTCCTGAGCGCTGGTATCTTCGGTGGACTGGCGATGGGTTTTTCAGCATTCATGCAGGGTAAGGCGGCAGCAGGGGCTGCTGACGCACTCGCCGAAACCGGAAAAGGAACAGCGAACTACTTTATGGTGATCGGAATTATCGAAACCGTTGCGCTGTTCGTGATGGTTTTCCTTCTCCTGATGCTGTAAAACGGATATTTTTGCGGATATCTGTATCTGTGTGTTAAGAAAAACGGACGGTCTGCTATTGGGCGGCCGTCCTTTCTTTGTATAATGAGTCAAGTTCTGAAAATCGGGGGCTTTCTTGCATGATTAACGTACGGATACGCCTCCTTGTGTTATTGGTCGTTTTTTCAGGTTCTGGGATTGTTACTGCGGTGGAACCAGCTTGGGTTCTGCTGGAAAACGGGAAAACCTCTTTTGAAGAAAGGAATCTGACCGAAGCGCTTGATTTGCTACTGGATGCTGTTGAACTCGTACCTGAATATCCTGAAGCAGAATATTGGCTCGGCAGGGTTTATGGTGCCCAGGGACAGCCTGTTCTGGCAGAAGAACAGTACCGAAGGGCAATTAATCTTTCCATATATCTGAGAGTTCCGGAAGACAATATTTATTACCGGTATTCCCTGGCTGATTTATTATTGGGCCAGGGCCAGGACAGAGCGCTGGAGGCTGAAGCATTACTTCACGGAATCGCCGATGAGGAAGGTGCCTCGGACGCATCCACCCTCGGTCTCGAGCATCAGTATATGAAGCTGATTACCGAGAAAGGTCTTGATGAACTCGCCTATTTATATCGTGACGAACTGACATTCTCTCTGAAAGCCCGACGCATCCTGGGTGAAAAAGCCTGGAACGAAGGGCGTTATCGATCGTCTCTGCTGCATTCTACCCGCTCTGTACTTTCCATGCTCACGACTGCAGCCGATAATTACAAAGTGGTTTTCCCGGATTGGCGGTTTGATATTGATCCAACGAGGGATGCTGAAAATCCGGATAGAGATGTTCGGTACCCCGGTATGGCCGACGGAACCTCGGATCTTATTGAGCGGGTCTATGAAAGTGGTGAAACCCTTGCTTCATGGTTGGAAACAGAAGGGTTCTGGCCTCAACTTTACCTGGTCTCTGTCTCCTTATACGCGAATGGATTCACCGATACGGCGTTTCCGATTTGGGAATTGATGGTGGATACTGACGGACTCAGCGGTATAACCTCAGCACGTCCTGAAGCCGGTATCTGGGGTAGATTGGCCCTGAAACAACTGGAAGAACCGTTTATATCCGTCGGTTCCCTATCACCTTGACAAACCACAGGGAGATGAATGAATAAGATCGTTATAAAGGGAGCGAGGGAACATAACCTTCAGAATATAGATCTTGAGCTTCCCAGAGATAGCCTGATAGTTATTTCAGGTCTTTCAGGTTCCGGTAAATCATCCCTTGCATTCGATACTATTTTCGCTGAAGGCCAGCGAAGATATGTAGAGTCTCTATCCGCCTATGCACGACAGTTTCTCGGCCGAATGGAGAAACCGGATGTCGACTATCTCGAAGGCCTTTCACCTGCTATTTCAATTGAACAGAAAACAACAAGCAAAAACCCCCGTTCTACAGTCGGTACAATTACCGAAGTTTATGACTATCTTCGACTTCTTTACGCACGTATAGGTAAACCGATCTGCCCGAATGATGGAACTCCGATTAAAGAACAATCGGTTGATCAGATCCTTGATGCGGTTCTTTCGTTCCCCGAGGGGCAGAGGTTAATGATACTCGCTCCTCTTGTCAGAGGTAAGAAAGGAGAGCATCGCAAGTATCTTGAAGATGCAAGGAAATCGGGATTTCTCCGTGTTCAAATAGACGGTGAAATCCTGTCTCTTGACGATGACATAGTTCTGGACAAGAAAAGAAAACACGACATATCACTGGTTGTGGACCGCATCAAAGTAAGCCCTGAAAGCAGAAAACGTCTCGCTGAGTCGGTTGAGACGGCCCTGGAAATCGCTGAAGGTCAGATGAAAGTTCTCGTTGTTGGAGAAGATGGGGAAGAGGAACTGTTTTTTTCTGAGCGTAATTCCTGTCCGGAATGCGGATTCAGCCTCTCAGAGCTTCAACCCAGGCTGTTCAGCTTCAACAGCCCGTTCGGGGCTTGTCAGTCCTGCGACGGTTTAGGTATGACACAGGAGTTCGATCGGAATCTGATTATGCCGGATCCTTCTCTATCTTTTAACAAAAAAGGACTGGCTCCGTACAACCCCGATGCGGCCTGGCACCGGAGCTGGTTCGAAGCTCTGGCAAAGACTTTCAATTTCAGCCTCGATACGCCTTTAGGCGACCTTGGGGACGACGTGATTGATGCAATGTTCGATGGAACCGAAGAAGCTATCGAAGTTACCTATATCAACAAGCAGGGGACCGGGAAATTCGAGTACTCTTCGCAATACAAAGGCATCATTGCCGATTTGAAAAGGCGTTATCGAGAATCTGTCTCCTCTGGTGTGCGTGACTGGCTGGAAGGATTTATGACTCGCCGTTCCTGCCACGAATGCGGCGGCAAACGATTGAAGAGGGAAAGTCTGAGTGTCTTCGTAGGCGGGCAGGATATTTATGAAACGACAAAGATGCCGGTACATCTATCTCGAGATTTCTTTGATTCTCTTGAATTGGATGAGACTGAATCACATATAGCCGAACAAATACTCAAGGAAATCAGGGAGCGTCTCCAATTTCTGGAAAGTGTTGGTTTGGGTTACCTGACTCTGGAGAGAGAGGCCGGTACTCTATCAGGCGGTGAAGCTCAGAGGATACGCCTTGCCACTCAGATCGGCTCCTCTCTTGTCGGGGTGCTGTACATTCTTGACGAACCGACCATCGGCCTTCACCAGAGAGATAATCAGAAACTCATTGATACCCTCACACATTTGAGAGACCTCGGTAATACGCTCATTGTAGTGGAGCATGATGAACAGACCATCAAGACAGCGGATCATATTGTTGATATGGGACCGGGGGCCGGGATACACGGCGGCAGAGTTGTCGCCCAGGGTACACTGGAAGATATTCTGACAGACCCGCAAAGCCCTACCGGGCGTTTTCTGAGTGGTAAAGATTTTATTGAAATACCTGAGCAACGTCGGAAAGGCACCGGGAAAACGATTTCGATCTTCGGGGCGCGAGAACACAATCTGAAAAATATAAGTGTTGATATACCTTTGGGAGAGTTTGTAACCATAACCGGTGTTTCCGGATCGGGGAAGTCCACATTACTTACCGATATTCTCTTTCCTGTCCTCTCAAATTCTGTCGGTCGAACACACCACTCCACAGGGGAGTTCGACCGGATCACCGGAACTGATTACATCGATAAAGTTATTTGTATCAACCAAAGCGCGATCGGGCGTACTCCGAGATCAAATCCGGCCACCTATGTCGGACTGTTTACCCCGGTTCGGGAACTTTTTGCCGGTTTGCCTGAAGCCAAAGCCAGAGGGTATAAACCAGGGAGATTCAGTTTCAATGTCAAGGGTGGCCGCTGTGAAGCCTGTGAAGGTGCGGGAACGAAAAAAATTGAGATGCACTTTCTGCCTGATGTTTATGTTACCTGTGATGTATGCAAAGGACGTCGCTTCAACAGGGAAACACTCGAAGTAAGATACAAAGGGCGAAACGTTCATGAAGTCCTGGAAATGAATGTGGAGGAGGCGCTGGAGTTTTTCTCTGTTGTTCCCAAAATCAGAAACAGGCTTACGACACTCAATGCCGTGGGACTCGGATATGTGAAGCTTGGGCAATCAGCTCTGACATTGTCCGGCGGCGAAGCTCAAAGGGTCAAACTCTCTTTGGAACTGTCAAAACGCGGCACCGGTAACACCTTCTACATAATTGACGAGCCGACTACAGGTCTGCATTTTGCCGATGTAAAAAAACTTCTGGAGGTTCTACAGACTCTGGTAGACAGGGGAAATACCATTTGTATGATCGAGCACAACCTCGATGTGATCAAACAAGCCGATTACATCATTGATCTGGGGCCCGAGGGCGGAGATGGAGGCGGCGAACTGGTTGCATTCGGGACACCTGAAGTTGTAGCCCAAAACAAGTCGTCCCATACGGGTCGCTATTTAATGGAAGTTCTGAAACCAAGGTGATTCCCGACAAGGAATTACCAAGACTAAGACCGTACCGTCACGGAGCGGCTCATCCCGGATTTAGGTATCTGTTCGTCCTCATATTCTCCCTCTTTTTTGGCAGCTCGCTTCTTCAAGCTCAGGAAGTTCAGGCAAACAGCAGCTCTTCAGACATAATTGATCGCAGCCTTGAGCTGGATATCATGACATCCAATCGAGGCGAACTTGAAGCCTGGTGTCGAATTCTCGAACTGGATGATGAGGGCGGCGATGAGGCCCTCAGACAGCGGCTGAGCCTCTATTACGGTCTTGGTCAGTCTGGATTACCAGCTGTACGGAAGTCACCATCAGGGACAAGAGTTGTTATTGAATCTGCCCGGCGAAGTGAATATCTGCAAGTTGATATTGACACAGGAGACACCGAATCGATCGTCAGATTGTCCGGTGAAGTAGTAATTTCCGTGAGCGAACCGGATAGAGGGCGATCCCATCGGGTCGAAGCTGATTCGGTCATTTTCAATCAGAAACAAAACACAATATCAGCCATGGGAAATATTCTTTACACCGTGGATACCGGAGGGCGGGAAGAGAACTTTTCCGGGGACAGTCTGACATTCCTGGTTACAGATTGGACCGGTGTCATTTTCAGAGGTACTTCTGAACGGCAGCAGGATGTTGATGGAGAAAATATTGATTTCTTTTTCCGGGGGGAGTCTATACAGAGATCCGGGCAGGATATTCTCATTCTTAACGACGGCGTCATAACGAGCGATGAGAATCCGAATCCAGACTATGCATTGAAGGCAAAGAAGATATGGATCACCGGGCCCGGCGAATGGGGATTTCTCAGCGCAACTCTCTATGTCGGGCATGTTCCGGTTCTCTACATTCCTTTTTACTGGAAGTCCGGGAGCGACATGATATTCAATCCCGTAATCGGATTCCGGAGCAGGGTCGGTTATTATATTCAGACGACTTCATACATCCTGGGACGTAAGGAAAAAGATGACGGTTTCTCCATAATGGGTTTTGGGGATTCGGCAAGCTCAGGTTATGAGCTTACAAGAGAGGGACTTTTTCTTGTAAGCCGTCCCTCATCAGATGCAGAAGAACAAGCGCAAAAGAATACGTTAAAGTACATGCTGGATATTTATACTTCTCTTGGAGCAATGACAGGTTTTGTCGGTGACTTCCCGGCCTTCGGGAAAAGCGGATCAGCTAATTTTTATGCAACAATTGGTGTGAGTCGAAGTATCGACTCTAATGGAAGTATCTATTTCGATGACGGCACTACAACCCGGGTTTTTTGGAATGACAGCTATCTCGGAAAGAATATCCTTCCATTTCGCTGGGGAACGAAATTCGATTTTGCCTGGGACAAGTGGTCTTTATACATGGATTGGTATTCAGATCCTTACTATCTTCGGGATTTTGGTAAACGCAGCGAGAACTTTGACTGGTTGAGTCTTATCCTCGGAGAGGAAGGTACCGACGTTGATGTTCCGGATCTTGTGACGGACATGACATGGGAAATAAAGGGTTCTGAATCAGTAAACCTCGCCTCTACTTCTCCGTGGCTCCAAACGCTGTCACTTGATAATTTCAGAACCTCTTTAACCTGGAAGAATAAACCCAATCAGGATGTCGTACTGTCAAGTGAACCGGATAGAGCCTACGATCCGGCCCGTGATTTTTACTATCCCGACAGACTGGTATTACCTGATCTGAAACTATCCCTCAGAGGTGGTTCTCCAAATTGGAAAATCAACAGGCTGGACGTTCCTGACCCCATCGATCCTTTGGAAACGGATGGAGAGGTGGATGATACGGTCTCAACAGGACCGGATTCGGTGCCATATCATCAGTCATTTGATGCAGTCTATTCCACCGGACTTTTAAATGCTTCCCTCAATTACGGACTTCAGGGGCAGTTATTTATTGAAGACCGGGCCGACAGCACAACTTGGAATAAACCTTCTGATATCGATTTTTCGTTTGAAGCCGCACGAATTAACAGTACACAACTCAGTGATCTGTCATATAAACTGGACTTTTGGGATGGTCTTACCGGGCTGAGCGGCACAACCAATTTGTCCGGTTATTATCAGACCCACTCAGACATCTTCGGAAACGACGCGGTAATCGATCCGACGACCCGCCTGGAAGATTACCGGTACACAAAATTACTATGGGACACACGATATTCGGTATATTTCAAACCTTTCCAAGGATTACCGTCCCTTTCTGATACTTCTCTGAATTACAGCATGGATGCCAACCTTTTTTCTCGGGAGTTCTCCGATACCGGTACGGCGGCCGATCCTGGGTATACGAATTCATGGATTTCCAGTACAGACGATTTTCGGCAGCACGAAGCATCGGTGACGGCTGGTTGGAAGCCAAGTATTTTCAATCTGTCGCTTACGGGTACAGCTGATATTCCGCCACTTGATCAACGCTACACCCTGGGAGCAGCCGCCGGTATTGCTTATGAAGGATTCCAGGTTAACATCAGTCAGCAGAACAGCTACGAAAATTCAGATTGGAGTCTCCAGCCCCTCATAATGAACGCGTCCTGGACCTTTTGGAAAAATGAAGTCAACATTTCCCAAAGTGCACGATTTGATGCGGAGAATTCCCGGATTTCTGATGCTGAGACAAAATTCGGTTTTTGGGGATTCGAAACCCAATTCGTAGCAAGTCATGGTGTTGTCTATAATTGGGATACTATCAATTATCTCTGGATTGCAGGGCCTGAAAATTTTCGCCCGAGCACACTCAGATTTTCCTACAGGCGGGATTTTGAACCTCCACCATCATGGAAAAACCGTTTGAGAACGAAGACTATTCTTGATACGTCCTGGAATATAAATCTGAACCAGCCTACGGATAACGTATTCGGTTTCCGTTGGACCCAGGAGTTTCATCTTTACAAATTTATCGATCTTCAAATTTCTTTTTCTTCTACAAACAGGAGCATGTACCTGTATTTTCCCTGGTGGCGTGATGAATTGGGTCTTCCCGGGGATTACAATTTTTTTGAGGATCTGCTGAAATCATTCAATATCTTTAACCGGCAGGATCGACTTGATTCCAATTTTAATATGGATAGTCTGGATCTGGCCATTGTGCATCACCTGAGGAATTGGGATATGACGATCGAATACAGTGGATGGCCGGCCCTGGATACCGATGCCACAAATTATCGGTGGAAATCAGAGTTCAGTCTTTATGTAAAATGGAATCCATTGCCGATGTTCAATCAGCGTACACAATTCTCAAAAGACTTTTGGAGTGTGGAATCATTCAAATGAGATTCTTGACCAGAGAATGTTCTCGTCGTTACACTGTTTGCTACGTACTAAAGAGGAGCCATTGAGCGCCAGCCTGACTGTTATTATTGACAATCCCCATCTCCTCGGTGCCGTTTGTGGCCCTAACGACCGAAATATTGATCAGATCAGTAATTTGCTTTCGACTCCCATACGAACGCGTGGTAATGAAATTCTTCTTGAATCCGGTGATGATGAGGTGCGGCTCCTGTTCCGAAGCATGCTCGATCGCTTATCTGAAATAGCTGATAAGGGAGATTCGGTTAGTAATCATCAGGTCAGATCCGTGTATGAGGCACTGGAATCCGGGAATGATGTTGATATACAGGCTTTCCGTGAAAATGTAATCCAGATTCCGGGTGCTTCCCGGCGTATATTTCCAAGGGGTAAACAACAGACGACTTACATCCGGCAGATGTCAACCAGAGATCTGATATTCAGTGTCGGGCCTGCCGGAACCGGGAAAACCTATCTGGCTGTTGCACATGCGCTCATGGAACTTCTCTCAAGAAAGAAGCGAAAGCTTGTATTAACCCGTCCGGTCGTTGAGACTGGAGAAAGTCTTGGTTTTTTGCCCGGAGACCTGACTCAGAAGCTCGCCCCTTATCTAAGACCGCTGTATGATGCCATGGAGGATCTTGTTGACCCGGACTTGCTGGAACGCCTCAGAAATAATGGGCAGCTCGAAGTGGCGCCTTTGGCCTATATGAGAGGTCGAAGTCTAAAAAATTGTTATATCGTCCTTGATGAAGCTCAGAATACAACGATTGAACAGATGAAGATGTTTCTTACACGCCTGGGGGAAGGTTCTCGTGCCGTTGTTACTGGCGATCTCACCCAGGTTGACTTGCCCTCACCGGGAAGATCGGGATTGGTCCATGCTGTTCGCGTTCTACGAAATGTCGATGAAATTGCTGTCACCGAATTCTCCTCAGACGATGTTGTACGACATCCATTGGTAAAGAAGATAATTGATGCCTACGAAAGCGACAAATAGTATACGTTCCGATGACCGGGTTACCTCCAGAAAATCGCCACTGGTAAGGCGTGAGTGGTTTTTTATCCTTGCAGCCTGGTTACTCAGCTCCCTCTTGTTGATCGGAGTAGATCAGGCAAGACTTTTTATCTCAAGAGACAAGGCTCTGAAGTATAAAGAAGGTAATCTGGTTTCTGATGATTTCTATCTTGAATATGATTTCAACTTTATAGATATGGAAGCTACAGAAAAAGTAGTTGATATGAACAGGAGTCTCGTATCTCCCGTTTACAATGTCAGAGGAGAAATAACTGAATCGGTTCTTGAACGTTATGACCGGTTCAAATCTTTTCTGGTATCGGCGATGTCCGACAATCCATCTGGTGAATCCATTACAACTCTCAGAACAGAGTTCCCCGGTGCGGCAAGTCTGATAGACAGTGAGTCTTCCAGAAGTCTTGATGAACTGAATGGACTTCTTTTTGTTGCCGGCAGCGTTCTACAGTCTGTCCAATATGGTGGTGTTTTCAGGCTGGATTCCAAGGACGGCGGATCTGCTTCCGGAGTTATTGAAGTAATCTACAACGAGGCCCGTCCTGAAAGACGTATAACTCTTATCAGGGATGCGGTTATGTTACCGGGAAATCTGCCCGAAAGGGTTCGATCCATGGAGGAACTCTCCACATTACCGGCTGATGATTCTGAGTTTGTTACAGTCCTGGTAACCTATTTCGCTGAATCCAATGGATACCTGAACGAAATACTTTCGGAGAAGAACAGAGCTGAGGCCGAATCTCTGACCGATCCGGTAAAGGTTTCGGTTCCCGCGGGAACCAGACTTTTATCCTCCGGGAGCGTGGTAACCGCACAGCAGGCCCGGATTCTCGACGCATTAAGAGATCGTAGAAATATCGGGTATCATAATTTCCTGGATCCTCTTCTTTACATGGGATTCATTTTTGCTTTAGGTCTGGTGGCGGCCAGAAATTTCGGTATCACACTTCGAAACCCGAAGACTTTGTGGCTTTATATCACTCTTGGCGGAACCTACCTGCTTATTGCTGCACTACTGACAGTTTTTATTCGCTTTCAGGATGCACTTTCCGTATCAATAGTAATGCCGACTGCGCTGATAACACTTTTGTTGGCTCAGTTGCTTCAGGACCGACGCCTGGCGGTACTTTCGTCAATCCTGATGGCTTTCCTGATTTTCTTCCTTACTTCCGGCAGCTATTTTGACCTCCTGATTACCATGGCCGCCGGTATAGGCGGAACTCTTTCGGTTCACCGGAGGGAGTCCAGAATGGGGCTGCTGAGAGCGGGACCCAGGCTGGCTCTAATTATGGCAGTTACGACATTGCTCAGTGGTGTACTTGTTGGTAAGGCGTTCAATTACGTGCTCATAATGTCAGCCTGGGCTGCTGCCAACGGGATGATTACCGGGATACTCAGTCTTGCCTTCCTGCCTTTATTAGAACATGTGCTGAATACAGCAACAACCTTTCGTCTCATAGAGCTGTCTGATCAGAATGTTCCTATTCTGAAAAGAATGAGACTACAGGCTCCCGGTACCTATATCCATTCACAGAACGTTGCACATCTTGCCGAAGCTGCCTGTGATGCAATTGGTGCCGACGGTCTATTAGCTAGAGTCGGTGCTTATTATCACGACATTGGAAAGGTAGATCAGGCCCATTTCTTTGTTGAAAATCAAACCGGTGAAAACAAGCACGACGACCTAAAAGCGACATTATCTGTGGCAGTAATCAAATCTCATGTAAAAATAGGCATGGAAAAAGGAAGAGATCTTCGACTTCCCGATGAGGTGTTGGCTGTTATTGAACAACATCACGGTACCAGCATTATCAGGTACTTCTATGACCGGGCTCTCAAAGAGAAAGGCGGTGTCGCTGCGAGCCCCGGTGATTTCTCTTATGGTGGTCCGAAGCCCATGAGCCGCGAAGCTGCGGTTGTAATGCTGGCCGACAACGCGGAAGCAGCGACCAGAACTCTGAAGAAGCCAACTGCGGCAAAATTGGAGAAATACATTTGGGATCTTATTATGGACCGCTTCCGAACGGGAGAACTCAATGAATGTGATCTCACGTTGAAAGACCTGGAGACAATCAAAGAGACTTTTGTCCACGTACTCACCGGGCATTTTCATTCAAGAATCGAATACCCAAAAGAGATTGAGTCATAAAAATGAACCAGATTGAAATTCTTGCAGAGCTGGATAAACCACCTCGGGAAGTACAATATCTCGAAACCTTTATATCGAGCATACTTGACGTACTCGGTGTTGATAATTGGCAAATGGGATTACTTATCACTGACGATAATGGTATCAGGGAATTTAACCGTCGATGGAGAAATATCGATAAGGCCACTGATGTGTTATCATTTGTTCAGGACGATGGAGAAGTGATACCAGCAATGCCGGGTATGCCGAAAGAAGCCGGAGATATCATCATCTCTCTGGAAACAGTAGCTGAAAATGCAAGACAATGGGATAATTCCTACGATGAAGAGCTCCGGCGTACCATTATCCATGGCATTTTGCATCTTGACGGTATGGATCATCCCGGTGACGACTATAAAACAGGCATGCTGAAACTTCAGGAGGAGCTTCTGGCTGATACCGGAAGTATTATAAAAGACAACAATTGATGGCGATACTAAAGAAGTTTTTTCAGAATAACCGGCCCAGAAAGGGCGACGATACTATTGAATCCGAAGATCTGGACAGCCTGGATGAAGATGGAAAAGGAATGGTTCGGGGTATTGTCGAGTTATCAGAAACCCCGGTTAAGGAAGTTATGATCCCCCGTATCGACACGGTGTTCATATCTGAAGATGCAGAAACAGAAGACTCTCTGGCCAAACTGATGGACTCAGGCCATTCCCGATTCCCGGTATACAGGGAGACCATCGACAATGTAGTCGGAATTCTGTATGTAAAAGATCTTCTGAAATTTCTGATCAGGAGCGAAAAAGCACCTATCCCTGACGTTCTTCGTCCGGTTTATTTTGTACCTGAAAGTATGAAATTGGATTCTCTTCTCAAAGAAATGAAACAACGCCGAGTGCATATTGCTGTTGCCGTTGATGAATATGGTGGAGTATCCGGAATAATTTCCATGGAGGATATCCTCGAAGAAATTGTCGGAGATATTCAGGATGAATTCGACAATGAGAGCGAAGATATCGTTTCCGCTGGTGAAAACGAGTGGGTTTGTGACGCGAGAATGAATCTGGAAGACCTCAATGATGAGTTGGGTAGCGATATCCCGACGGATGATTTTGACTCTCTCGGTGGATTTGTCTTCGATCTATTCGGGAAAATTCCGGGGCGTTATGAGAAGACAGTCTGGAACAATTATGTATTTATTATCCAGTCGGTCGACGGGCATAAAATCCGTCAGGTGAAGATAGTTCGGGAGAATATCGACGAATGAAAAGATCAGGGAAGATCTCAGTACTGGTTATAGTTCTTCTTTCAATCAACTCGGTTTTGTCTGTCAATGTGTTCTCGCAGACTTCCGGCGATCCAATTAGTTTTTATGTAGAGGGGCGCAATGCCTTATCCATTGACGACCCCTACCGTGCAGTGGATTTGTTTCGATCAGCACTGCGATTGAACCCGGCCTATGCCGATGCCAGATTGGGGATGGCTGAAGCCTTATTCCTTCTCTCTGAGTATGAGGAAGCCGATCGGGAACTTAATGAAGCACGACCATACGCATCCAACAAGCGGGAACTGGTACTACTTGAAGCTCGCATATTGACAGCTCTTGGTAATTACGACGCTGCCTCCTCTATTTACGATAATCTGTTATCAACCAGGCCCCACGATGCTGATGCAAACCGGGGACTTGCAGAAATATATGCCATCACGGGGCAGCGGGAGCTTGCTGACGAAGCATTCGACAGGAGTCTACGCTATTCTCCTGGCGATAAAAGGGTCCTTCTTCAGCTCGTTTTACTCCATGATAAAGCTCGTGAAAGAACCCGGGCGGAAGCCGCTCTGCACGAAGCTCTCAGACTGTTTCCGGATAATCTGGCAGTAAGAGTTCAGGCTGCCGAGCATTTTGCCCTCTATGACGACTGGTCCGCAGCTTTGAATCACCTTGAGCGGGCCAAATCGATGATGTCAGGACCGGAGGATACCCGTTATCCAAAGGTAGGCCTGCTGGATGCAGAGTTATCCTTGAGGAAGGGCGATCCCGCAGCCGCTCTTATTGCACTGAAGAAACTGCCTGATTTGAGTTCCTCAAAAGTTCTTTATCTACTTGCCCGGGCCTACCGGGATCTGGGAGATGAGTCTCAGGCACAGAATATGCTTCATCGCTTGCTTAACACCCGAAGTGAAGACGAAATTGCAAGGATGTTCATGGAAGAGTATCTGGTCAGTACTACCGGCGGCTATGAAACACAACGAAGTAATGCGGCGGAATGGCATCTGAAAAGGGGTAGGGCATTTGAGGAAAATTTCTACTTTGAACGAGCCTACAACGAATACAGACGTGCCAGACTAATAAGTAAATACGATCCAGATGTGTGGCTGGCATATGTCGATATCATTCGCAAACTCGGATTCATGGAACACTATCGTGACAGCTTGGGTGCGGCAATGGTGGATATACCGGAGTCCCGACAGGAATATTCGCTTATTGAGCGACGTCTTGAACTTCTGGATCATTCTGAGAAAGACAGTATTGCCGATGATTGGGGTATTACAGATCCCTGGATTGTTGTACCTGCGGAATGGGATGTCGGCGTTTTTGTTTTGAAAAACACTAATTCTTTGCCAATACATACCGGGTCTCAAAAGACTCTGGCGTTGTACCTTGCGGACTTGTTGGATTTGCATCCGGATCTGGCAATACCGACCGACGCCAGCGGGCGAAATCCGGAAATCAGAATGGCGGAGGATTTTACAGAAGCGTTCCGAGAAGCTCGTGAACGCCATGATTATTTTGTATTGGCCCGATTCGTTGAGACAGATCGCACATTCAGTGCCTCGGGTGAACTGTATCTGGCAAGAACAGGAGAATTGATCGGAAGTTTTGAAGAACTCCGTACCGGACAGGGTAAAGTATCAGATTCTCTTCACAAACTTTCAGAATCGTTGAGCTCAACAATTCCACGAATAATGCAAATACTCGCGGTAGACGGTGAGCGTGTCCTCCTGAATAAGGGGCGTTGGCACCGGATTGGTGATGAAGAACCCTGGATTGTTCTACGCGCCGGCACTGGACGTCCGGCAGCCGTTGACGGCGGTCTCTCTTATTCGGCGGAAGATTACCTCGGCAGCGTTATAATAGAACGAATGTCGGAACCTCTGAGTGAGGGTCGTTATGAACGTTCCGGTAATTTTGATTTTATCGGTGCCGGAGACGAAGTTTTTCTTCTGCCTGCTCCCGAGTTTGGAGATCAGGGCTTCAGCTCACCGGATCCTGCATTCAAGGCACAGCTTCTGGCGATTCCCTGATTTTCTTGAACCCTTTCGGCACAATATTAGGCCAACGAATTGAATATGGGACCATCCTTGACCATAAGGTCTGATAATCTCTATATTTGTCGGGCTATGTCTCCCTCATGACATGGAGGAACCCAAATGAAAATTGCCATAAATGGATTTGGCCGTATAGGCCGTAATGTCTTTAAAATTGCTTTTGAACGTCCGGGTATCGATATTGTTGCTGTCAATGATATTTCAGATCCCAAAACTCTGGCCCATCTGTTGAAATATGACTCAACCTTCGGTGTTTACAATAAATCAGTTGAAGTGAAAGACGATGCATTTGTTGTCGACGGCAGGGTTGTGAAGATTCTCGCGGTTCGTAATCCCCTGGAACTTCCCTGGGGAGATCTGGGTGTCGATGTAGTAATTGAATCTACAGGAATTTTTCGCAATGCCGCAGGTGATAGAGGTGGATACAAGGATCATATCAGGGCCGGGGCGAAAAAGGTCATTCTCACTGTCCCCGCCAAAGACGAGATAGATCAGACAATCGTACTCGGTGTTAATGATGACAGTCTGGACCTGACTAACGACGCGTTCTCAAATGCCAGCTGCACGACTAACTGCCTTGCCCCCCTCGCCAAAGTACTTAACGACGCTTTCGGTATTGTTCAGGGGTTGATGACAACTGTACACGCTTATACCAACGATCAGGTACTCCTCGATCTGCCTCATTCG
>RCND010000927.1_pt1 | contig 16580 bp, 9 predicted proteins | sample 2041351 | NCBI WGS metagenome assembly RCND01 (sample SAMN09708230, study PRJNA481090) | Marine sediment metagenome, whole genome shotgun sequencing project. | biome: marine sediment; feature: ocean; material: sediment; isolation source: Sewage treatment plant 12B marine sediment (STP12B) ... | reverse complement strand
GTTCTCAAATTCGCAAACTGGAGGTTCACATGAAATAATATTATTATATGATATTGACTTCTCAAAGAAGAATTTGAAGTCACCTAGATTTTTCTAGGACTATATAGAAACATAAAAAAGGGGAATTTATGAGAAAGTACATATTGGTAATACTCTTATGCGCTATAGGAGTAACCTATGCCCAAACTGAAGGGGCAGGAAAGTATGCAATTAATAAACTTACCGTAAACTCAAAGAATTCGGATTTTGGAACCGCATTTTACGGTGAAGACAAATTAGTATTTGCTTCACCAAAGAAGGGAATTACTTTGGTTAACGATGTTTGGGTTGAAAATAATCAAAGATTTTTAGAACTTTTTATAGGGGATATTCTTCCAAATGGAGATCTGGAAAACGTAACGCTAATGAAAGGTGAGGTAAACACTCGCTATCACGAAGCTGATGTTGTTTTCACAAGAGATTTAAAGACTGTTTATTTTACAAGGAATAATTTCTACAACAAAAAATTAGCAAGAAGTGAGAAGGAGATGGCCAATTTAGCCATGTTTAAAGCATCTATTAATGAAAAAGGGGAATGGGTGAATATCATCCCAATGCCTTTTAACAATGTAGAATATTCTGTTGGACATCCAGCCTTAAGCCCGGATGAAAAAATTTTATATTTCATATCAGATATGCCTGGCGGTTATGGTCAAACAGATATTTTTAAGGTTGCTATAAATCAAAGTGGCTTTGGTAATCCTGAAAATTTAGGTTGGAAAATTAATTCAAATGCAAAAGAATTTTCACCTTTTGTAGATGGAGAGGTTCTTTATTTTTCATCTGATAAAGATGGAGGTATGGGTGGATTTGATGTATATGCAACCAGATTGGTTGATTATACGCCCGAACCTATATTGCTAAATGCACCAATCAACTCAAGTGCAGATGATTTTACTTTTATCATTAATTCTAAAACAAGAAATGGTTATGTTTCTTCAAACAGAAGTGGTGGAGATGGTGATGATGACCTCTATTCATTTATAGAAGAAGAAGCAGTTGTGTTTAAATGTACTCAATTAATTACTGGTGAAGTAAGAGATCAAAACACCACCGAGATTATTAGAGGAGCAGTTGTTGCTATAAAGGACCTGGATGGAAATATTGTCGAAGAAGTTGTTGTTGATGAAGAAGGTGTTTTCGAGCTACTCGCATATTGTGATACAAGTTATAAGTTAGAAGGAAGCAAAGAGGGTTATACCACACAAAGTAAATCGCTTACAACCTCAATGGAGGCTGATAAAAAATTAAAACTTTTAATTTTATTAGGAACGGGAGAAATTCTTGAGCAAGCTGAAGCACCAGTCGCTATTGAAGAAGAGAAGCCGGAAGGACTTCCTGAAGTTTTACCGGAAGAGATTGTAAAGGTTAGACCTAGTACGTACGTAGTAAATATAGAACCAATCTATTTCGAACTGAATTCTTCATACTTAAATAAAGATGCAAAAATTGAATTGGATAAGGTGATCGAATTGATGGGTAAATACCCAGATATGATCATTGAGTCAGGATCTCACACTGATTCACGAGGAATTGTTGGTTACAACACTTGGTTGTCAACTAGAAGAGCGTCTTCAACAGTAAATTATATTATAGATAGTGGCGTTGATCCTAACAGAATTACAGGTAAGGGATATGGTGAAACTCAACTCATCAATGGATGTTCGGATGGTGTAGAATGCACCGAAGCTCAACACGCAATGAATAGGCGTACCGAATTTGTCATCATAAAAATGTAGTCATTTCAAATACTAAAAGCCAACGAATTTCGTTGGCTTTTTAATAAAGTATTATTAATATATGAAAAGTTTATTTTCAATAGTATTTCTATTGTTTTCCATTGTGGGGTATTCACAGCTGACAGCTGCTCAGTACCAGATAAAAAGTCTTGAGGCGAATTCAGAAAATGGAGACTTTGGGACTACTTTTTATGGCAAAGATAGAATCGTATTTTCTTCTTCAAGAAAGAATGGAATATCAAATAAAACATGGGAAGGGAATGACCAACCTTTTCTAGATCTTTACATTGGAAACGTAGAAGAGGATGGTGAGATAACAAGAGTCAGACCATTTTCAAATGCCGTGAATTCAAAGTACCATGATGCCATGGTAGCCTTTTCACCTGATCTTTCGGAAATATATTTTACTTCGAATAACTATATGGATGGTAAAGTAAGATCGAGCAATCTAAAAATATTCAGAGCCAACGTAGGTGTTTCAGGTAGTAGGACCAACGTACAAACTCTGACCATAAATAATGATAAATTTAGTACGGGCCATCCTTTTGTATCCAAAGATGGAAAGAAACTCTATTATATATCTGATATGCCCGGAGGAATGGGAGGGACTGATATTTATGTAGTCACAATTAACAATGGACATTACGGGGCACCAAAAAATCTGGGGCCAACCGTAAACTCGAAGTACAAAGAATATTCACCCTATGTAGATGGGGATATCTTATACTTTTCTTCTAACAAACCAGGTGGAGAAGGAGGATTTGATATTTATATGACAAAACTTGACGGTTCTATAGAAGAACCAATTCATCTTGGAAAGCCAATGAATAGTAAAGGAGATGATATTTCTTTTATCATTAATCGTATAACACAAAGAGGCTATTTTTCTTCAAATAGAAGAGGAGGTAAGGGAGATGATGATATTTATTCCTTCAAAGAATTAACCGTTAACCCAATTTGTGATCAGGTCATTCAAGGTGTTGTTGTTGACGCTAAGACGGGTCATCCTTTGCCACAAGCTTTTGCAGCTATATATAATAGTAAAGGAGAAAAGGTTAGACGAATAGAAACATTAAATGATGGGGAATTCTTCTTTAAAGTGAAGTGCGGAGAGAATTACAAAATTGGAGGTGATAAATATGGTTATTTTGAGGCGGATACAACTTTTACTACCTCAAGAGAGAATACCTTCCAGAACATGATAAAAATAAGATTAAAGGAAAAAGAATTTTTAAAGGTAAATGGCAAGGAAATTCTTAATGTAAAATCAATTGAGTTTGAGTTAAACAAGGCGGATATCGCTAAAAGTTCTTACGAGAACTTAGCTAAAGTGGTAAGACTGTTGGAGAAATTTCCGGAAATGATCATTCAATTTGGAGCCCATACAGACGCCAGAGGTGGCGATGGTTATAATATGTGGCTTTCACAGAAAAGAGCCTCTGAAACCGTACGATATTTGATTGGATTAGGTGCTGACCCTAGAAGGATTACTGGAAAAGGCTTTGGTGAAACCAAATTGATAAATGAATGTTCTAATAATGTAAAATGTACAGAGGTACAACATCAGCAAAATAGAAGAACAGAATTTGTAGTGATTAAAAAATAGCTTCCTTAAAATCAGTAATAAAAAGTTAAGCATCACGCCTAGGCGTGATGCTTTTTTGTTGCTAATGAGCGAAAATTTTAAGAAAATATGTACTTTTGCGGCTTTAATAGAATTTAAAAGAAAACATGAGTCAGACTTTTAAAGAATATAAGGGATTGAATCTTCCGAGCATTGCCGATAAAACTCTCGAATTTTGGGAGGAGAATAACATATTCGAACAAAGCATTAGCTCAAGAGAAGGGAAGGAGGCCTTTATATTTTTTGAAGGCCCACCTTCAGCAAACGGACTTCCTGGCATACACCATGTTATGGGTAGAACCATTAAGGATTTATTTTGCCGATATAAAACGCTTAAGGGATTTCAAGTTCAACGAAAAGCAGGATGGGATACACACGGTTTACCAATTGAATTAGGTGTTGAAAAGGAGCTTGGTATTACAAAGGAAGATATAGGAAAAAAAGTTAGTGTTGAGGAGTATAATCAAGCATGTAAAAAAGCTGTTTTGCGATACACTGATGTTTGGGAAGAATTGACCAAAAAGATGGGCCATTGGGTTGACATGAACGACCCTTATGTGACTTATAAGCCCAAGTATATGGAGACTCTTTGGTGGTTGCTAAAAGAGCTTTATCAGAAAAATTTACTTTACAAGGGGTACACAATTCAACCATATTCACCAAAAGCAGGTACAGGTCTTAGTTCACATGAATTAAACCAACCTGGAACATACCAAGACGTTACTGATACAACTGTTGTAGCCCAGTTTAAGTCAGTCAAAGACACCTTACCTGAGCATTTTCAAACACTTGAAGGAGATGTATTTATTTTGGCTTGGACAACAACACCATGGACCCTTCCGTCAAACACAGCTCTGACAGTTGGAAAGAAAATAGATTATGTAATTGTAAGTACTTATAATCAATATACATTCAAGCCTGTTAATGTGGTATTGGCAAAAAAACTTGTTGCCTATCAAATGGGGAAAAAGTTTCGAGAGGTTCAGAATAATGAAGATTTATTAGGATATAAAGAAGGAGATAAAACAATTCCTTACATGGTGATGGCAGAATGTAAAGGTGCAGATCTTGTTGAATCAAGGTATGAACAATTACTACCTTATGCCTTACCATATCAAAATGCAGAAAATGCATTTAGAGTAATTGCAGGAGACTTTGTTACGACAGAGGATGGGACTGGAATTGTACATACAGCTCCAACTTTTGGTGCAGATGATGCATTGGTTGCCAAACAAGCCAAACCAGAGGTGCCTCCGATGCTAGTTTTGGATGCTAAGAACAATCCTGTTCCTTTGGTTGATTTACAGGGGAAATTTATTTCCCTTATGGGAGAACATGCTGGAAAATATGTGAAGAATGAGTATTACGACGATGACAAACAACCAGATCGATCTGTTGATGTAGAATTGGCTATCAAGCTAAAAGAAGACAATAGGGCATTTAAAGTTGAAAAATACAAACACAGTTATCCAAATTGCTGGAGAACTGATAAACCTATCCTTTATTATCCTTTAGATTCTTGGTTTATTAAAGTAACAGAGAAGCGAGATAGAATGTATGACCTTAATCAGACGATTAACTGGAAACCCAAATCAACGGGAGAAGGAAGATTCGGAAACTGGTTACAGAATGCTAATGATTGGAATTTGTCAAGGTCCAGATTTTGGGGTACTCCATTGCCTATTTGGAGATCTAAAGATGGATCAGAAGAAATTATTATTGGTTCAGTTGAAGAACTCAAGACAGAAATGAAAAAATCTGTTGAAAAGGGCTTTATGGCGAAAGATATTTTTGATGATTTCGTCATTGGGGACATGAGCGAGGAGAACTATGACAAGGTTGATCTGCACAAGAATATTGTAGATCAAATTATATTGGTTTCTCAGTCAGGGCAAGCCATGAAAAGAGAATCTGATTTGATCGATGTTTGGTTTGACTCTGGTGCTATGCCATATGCCCAGTGGCATTATCCATTCGAGAATAGTGATAAAATTGATAAAAAAGGATTTTATCCAGCTGATTTTATTGCGGAAGGGGTTGATCAGACCAGAGGTTGGTTTTATACTTTACATGCCATCGCAACTATGAATTTTGATAGTGTTGCTTATAAAAACGTAGTGTCAAACGGACTTGTTCTAGATAAGAGTGGTAAAAAAATGTCCAAAAGATTAGGGAACGCCGTCGATCCATTTGAAACCATGAAAAAATATGGTCCGGATGCAACAAGGTGGTATATGATTTCAAATGCCAATCCTTGGGACAACCTTAAATTTGACATAGAAGGTATAGATGAAGTAAGAAGAAAATTTTTCGGGACATTATACAACACCTATTCTTTTTTCTCACTATATGCAAATATTGATAAATTCTGTTATGCAGAAGCCGAGATTGATATTAAGGAAAGACCTGAAATTGATCGTTGGGTGCTGTCTGAATTAAATTCATTGATCACTAAAGTTGATAGTTATTATGAAGACTATGAACCAACGAAAGCCGCAAGAGCAATTCAAGGTTTTGTAGGTGAAAATCTTAGTAATTGGTATGTAAGACTTTGTAGAAGAAGATTTTGGAAAGGTGAATATCAGAAAGACAAGATTTCGGCTTATCAAACACTTTATACATGTTTGCTAACTATTTGTAAAATGGCATCTCCAATTGCGCCTTTTTTTATGGATAATCTGTATAGAGATTTAACAAAAAACGTTTCTGATAATAAATTAAGTTCTGTACATTTGGGTGAATTTCCAAAACCTGACAGTGCCTTGATTGATCCGTCTCTGGAAAGAAAGATGCATAAAGCACAATCGATTTCATCGATGGTATTGTCTCTAAGGAAAAAGGAAATGATTAAAGTTCGCCAGCCCTTGCAAAAAATCATGATTCCTGTTACGGATGAACAAGATAAATTGGATATTGAGGCTGTTTCGAGTTTGATTATCTCAGAAGTGAATGTGAAAGAAATAGAGTTGTTACATGACGCTTCTGGAATATTGATAAAAAACATCAAGCCAAATTTCAAAGTGCTTGGACCTAAATATGGAAAAGAGATGAGATTTGTTGCACAGGCGATTAGCGGCTTGTCTGATGAAGAGATTGGAACCATTGATCGTGAAGGTGAAATTTTGATTAAAATCAATGGGAAAGAGGAGAAACTCCTATTGGAAGAAGTTGAAATTACAACTCAGGATATAGAAGGATGGTTAGTTGCAAATCAAGGCAATTTAACCGTTGCATTAGACGTTTCTATTACAGAAGAGTTAAAGAATGAAGGAATAGCCAGAGAATTGGTTAATAGAATTCAAAATTTAAGAAAGGAAAGTGGTTTAGAGGTTACAGACAAGATAACACTTTACATTAAGAGGGACGGAGTAATAGACAAGGCAGTGGAATTAAATGCCGAGTATATTAAAAATGAAACACTAACAAAAGATTTAATATTAAAAGAAGAAGTTGAAAATGGGAATGATATTGTATTTGATCAAGTAAATACAGTATTGTTTTTAGAAAAAGTTTAGAGATGAGCGATAATAAAGTGAGATATTCGGATCAAGATTTAGCAGAGTTTAAATTGATCATAGAAGAAAAAATCAAACATGCACAGCATGACTTAAGTTTGATTGAAAGTACATTTAAAAATGACAGTAATAATGGTACGGATGATACTTCACCTACCTTTAAGGCTTTTGAGGAAGGATCGGAGACCATGTCAAAAGAAGCAAATGTTCAGTTAGCAATTCGTCAAGAGAAATTTATCAGAGATTTAAAGAACGCGCTGTTAAGAATTGAAAACAAATCTTATGGAATTTGCAGAGTTACTGGGAAATTAATTAAAAAGGAACGGTTAAAATTAGTTCCTCATGCTACACTAAGTATAGAAGCGAAAAACCAACAGTATTAGAAGTATTATCAGATATTGCAGATTAAAAGGATCGTGTTTATGGGTCCTTTTACTGCTTTCTTTCTATACCTACGGCCAAAAGATTGTCGAAAAAAGAATTAGTTCAAATCTTGACAAAATTGTTATAGAATTTGACCTGATAGACCATATACAATTATTCAATACCAATAATGATTCTGAGATCATTGTACGTGCAGAAGGTTCGGTACAAATTCCAAGTTATCAATTGAAGGAGAATAATGGGCATGTTTTAATAAAAGACAATCAACCATTTGTTGCAGATAAAGAATTTGACGAAGATAAGGTATGCAGCGTGCAACCTAATTACACCTCTTATCAGATTTACATTCCCAAAAATAGAATTTTATTTGTTTCTTTTATAGAAGGGAATTTTTATGCAGAGAATTATAAGGGAGAAATAAACCTCAAAGTCGAGGATGGAATTTTAAAGTTGAATAATATAACTGAGGATACCAATATTCAATTAAATTCTGGAAGTATTTTTATACATAACATCCAAAACACAAAAATTGATGCAGAAACGAATTTGGGTATCTTGATGACTGATTTACCTGTTGAATCAACAATTACATCTAGAAAGAAATTGATTCAATCTGCTGAAGACCCTAGTAGCTCATTAATAATTAGAGCAATTATGGCTAATATATATTTGTATGGATCAAAAGGTTAATTTTTAGTATTATTGTATCGCTTAAAAAAAGGATCCAATTAGTAAGACCAAATAAAAGAAATTTGTGAAAAGAGCAATTATTATAATTATCATCATACTTCTGATAGATCAGGTTTCAAAGATCTACATCAAGACGAATTTTGTCTTGAGTGAAGAGATCAAGGTTTTTGGACTTGACTGGTTTAGAATTCATTTTTTAGAAAATAATGGAATGGCCTGGGGTAAGGAGTTTGGTGGTAAGTCAGGAAAACTATTTCTAACCTTGTTCAGATTAGTTGCAATAGGTGGAATTGGCTATTGGTTATATGATGCGGTTAAAAACAATGCCCATAAAATTTTAATAACGGCCATCGCTCTTATTTTTGCGGGTGCTTTAGGGAATATTATAGATTCAGTTTTTTACGGAATTTTCTTTAGTGACAGTTATAGGGAGGTAGCTACCTTTCTGCCAGCTGAGGGTGGTTACAATTCATTGTTCTACGGAAAAGTCGTAGATATGCTCTATTTCCCTATTGTAGATACGATCCTTCCGGATTGGATACCCAGTATTAGTTTTGATTTTCCCGATTGGTTACCTGTTGTTGGCGGAGATCATTTCTCTCTTTTTGAAAATCGAAATATGACATTTTTTGATCCTGTGTTTAATATAGCAGATACTGCAATTAGTTCAGGTGTTGGACTATTAATCCTTTTCAATAAGACAATATTTCCTAAGAACAAACCTAATACTTCTGAAATTATCTCAGAAAAACACGATTTAGATTAGTCTGGTTTCATTCGCTCTTTAAGCGCATCGATTAGTTGGAGCAGGTTATCTATTTCAACATGATCCATAATTACGACTTTATACCACTTGTTATTTTCGCTGTGTTGTTCTGGTACTAAATCAAACTTTTCAGCTAAGTCCTTAGGCACATGCGAAGAATATATGGTTACTATATTCATGTGCTCATTTCTAAAATAGGGAATACTCATCTGGTCAAGCTGTTTGCAAAACCAATTCGTTCTCATTAATAAAACACTAATCTTCTCATACCAACCATAGGGTCCGTAAGTAAAAAGGATCATATACACAGCAATGGCATTGGCACCAGACCGACTTCCACATAGTGTAAGGTCCATTCCTTCAACATATTCGGCTTCCTTAGTTAGTACATTTTCAATCAGCCCTTTTCTAGTCAAATAAACACCAGTTCCATAAGGGGCCTGCAACATTTTATGAGCATCAATGGTAATAGAAGACACTTTAGGGTTTGAAAAATTAATGTTGGATTTCAAATTACTAAATGGATATACAAAACCTCCATAAGCCCCATCAATATGTAGTTTATAATCAAGGTTCATTGCTTCAAGAAGATTGGTATAAATATCTGGATCATCAACTGAACCAAACATAGTAGTCGCCAAATTGGCAATAACTATAAAATATTTTTTGCCTTGAGAAACAGCTTCTTTAATTATTTTTTCAAGGGCAATAGGATCAATAGTCCTGTCTTCAAATTTAACAGGAACTTGTAAAAGATCTAGGCTAAGAATGTTAGAAGCCTTAGGGATGGAATAGTGGGTGTCTTCAGAAGCAAGGATGGCGATTTCAGAATTTTTTGCATCAAGCTTATGGTTATAAAAGTTTCTAAATACCCATATGGCTTGAATATTGGCTTCTGTTCCGCCGGGAGCAATGTATCCATCAAACTGCTCATCTTCCATTTTAAAAACGTCAACTGCTAGTACCTGTAAGACCTCACGTTCAATTTCCTGAGTCCCCTTAAAAGCACTTTCAGAGGATCCAAATGTATGACATCCAATATGATTCGGATTTGCGACATATGTTTTTAAAGTTGGAGCATCTTTTAAAAAAGGAGCATCGCTGTAAAATACTTTGTCGTCAAGTTTTGAAGCTGGGTAGCCAAGTGAAGTGTCATTTTCAAAATCAACATTTTCAGTAAGAGCTTCCTCAATTCTAGATTGAAGTTTGTTATGGCTAATTTTTTTCCAATATTTCATATCCTTGAATATTAAAAACGTATTTTTATGTTTTCAAACGTTGCTGTAAAAATACAAATTACTTAGGGATAAAGTCATGATAAACAAGGCTTATGGAAGGGTAATTGTGTTTTTGTTAAATTGATAGGGTTTTAATTTTTATCTATTCAATCATGGTTTTATTCACTATCAGAAATGTGATAAAAATAAAATTTATATCTAAAAAATATTGAATTCAGAATGCAGAACCTACCGGTTTCAAAGAAATTTTTTTGAAGTCATTTCAATAGCAGACTTTGAAGCGCAAATTTACGTTAGATTATAGGATAAAATTGTTAAGTAGAATCAAATAGTTGGAATTAGAAGTTCAAATAAAATCACTCCCAAATTCGCCTGGTGTATATCAATATTTTGATCGTACAGATAAACTATTATATATAGGAAAGGCCAAAAACCTGAAAAAGAGAGTAGCCTCTTATTTCACAAAGAACCATGAGAATGGAAAGACTCGGGTTTTAGTAAAAAAAATAGCGAGTATTAAGCATATTGTAGTTGAAACTGAAACAGATGCACTTTTGCTTGAGAACAATCTAATCAAAAAATACCAACCCAGATATAATGTGCTCTTAAAGGATGATAAGACCTATCCATGGATATGCATTAAAAACGAATCATTCCCAAGGGTTTTTTTGACAAGAAATGTTTGGAAGGATGGATCAGAGTATTACGGTCCTTATACTTCAGTAAAAACAGTACGAGCCATACTATCTCTGATAAAAGAGTTGTATCCTTTGCGCAGTTGCGCTTATAACTTATCATCTGAAAACATACAGAATCAGAAATACAAGGTCTGTTTAGAGTTCCATATCAAAAATTGCAAAGGAGCTTGTGAAGGTCTTCAAACAGAAGGGTCATATGATCAGGACATCAAAGAAATCCGAAATATTATCAAGGGGCAATTTAAATCGTCCTTAAAAAGATTTGAGAAACTCATGTTTGACTTTGCGGAAAGAGCAGAGTTCGAAGAGGCGCATAAGATTAAGGAAAAAATTGAAATGTTGTCAAATTATCAGGCAAGGTCGACCGTTGTAAATCCTTCCATTACAAATGTTGATGTGTTTAGCATTGTGTCAGATGAAGTATTTGCCTATATCAATTTTCTAAAAATCACAAATGGAGCGATAATTCAATCGCATACGGTAGAGATCAAAAAGAAATTAGATGAAGATGACAAAAGCTTACTTGAACTAGCCATAGTAGAGATTAGAGATAGATTTAAATCTACTTCAGCGGAGTTATATACGGCAATTCCCGTAGACATTGGTAAAATTGTAAAAGTAACCGTTCCTAAGCAGGGAGATAAAAAGAGGATTGTCGAACTATCGGTTCGCAATGCGAAATATTTTAGGCAAGAACGATTTAAGCAAATTCAAATTGTGGATCCAGACAGACATACAAAACGTATTATGGCTCAAATGAAAAAGGATCTTCGGCTTAATGAAGAGCCAAGGCACATTGAGTGTTTTGATAATTCAAATATTCAAGGAAGCCACCCGGTGGCAGCTTGTGTTGTTTTTAAAAATGGCAAACCAGATAAAAAGGAATACAGACATTTTAATATAAAAACGGTGGAGGGCCCCGATGATTATGCATCTATGGAAGAAGTTGTTCACCGAAGGTATAAAAGGCTTTTAGAAGAAGAAAGTGACCTGCCTCAACTAATTGTCATAGATGGTGGGAAAGGGCAGTTATCATCAGCGTTAAAAAGTTTAGATGTGCTTGGCCTGAGGGGAAAGATAGCAATCATAGGGATTGCTAAAAGATTAGAGGAAATTTATTACCCAGGAGATTCAATTCCCTTGTATTTAGATAAGAAATCAGAGTCCCTTAAAATTATTCAACAACTCAGAAATGAGGCACATAGGTTTGGCATTACTCATCATAGAAATAAAAGAAGTAAGAGCGCAATCAACAGCGATCTTTCAAATATAAATGGTATCGGAGAGAAGACGGTTTTAGCACTTTTGAAAAAATTTAAATCAATTAAGAGGTTAAAAACTGCAACGTTTGACGATCTTGAACAACTTATAGGTAAGGACAAGGCTACAAAAGTGAGCCAACATTTTAAAATCGAACAGTCTCCAAAATCGACTTTATGAAGTATTTCCTTTTTGTTTTTTCATTATTAAGCATGAATTTGTTCTATGCCCAAGAATCTCCCGAGCCTAAGAAGGATATCAAAGTAGGTTTGGTGCTAAGTGGAGGAGGGGCTAAAGGGTTTGCACATATTGAAGTATTAAAACAATTGGAAGAGGCCGGTGTAAGAATTGATTATATCGCTGGTACAAGCATGGGTGCTATCATTGGGGGATTATATGCTTCGGGATATAATGCGAAAGAATTGGACTCAGTTTTACACGTGCATGATTTAAACGGTTTGGTAAGGGATGATCTACCAAGGGAAGTTTCATCATTTTATCAGAAGGAAAATGATGGAAAATACGCGATATCTCTGCCACTTGTAAAAGGAAAAATTGAATTGCCTTCAGCGGTTTCATCAGGGCAAAACGCTTTTAATATATTTTCCCAGCTTACTGAGCATGTTCATGGAGTTGATGATTTTAGCAAATTAAGTATTCCTTTCTTCTGTATTGCCACAAATCTTGAAACGGGAGAAGAGGTAGTTTTGGATAAAGGATTTCTTCCTGAAGCAATTAGAGCCAGTGGTTCATTTCCTGGCTTATTGACTCCGGTTGAAGTAAATGGAAAAGTACTAGTAGACGGAGGTCTTGTAGATAATTTTCCGGTTGAAAAAATGAAGGAGAAAGATGTCGATTATATTATAGGCGTAAATGTATCAGGAGGATTGAAAGATATTAAAAATTTGAATTCTTTACCTGAAATATTGATGCAAATAGCTGGTTTTCAGATGTATAATAAATGGCAGGATAAAATTGAATTGTGCGATTTATACATCAGGCCAGACTTAGTTGATTTTACTTCTTTTTCTTTTGATCAGAGTGAAGAGATAATGAAAAGAGGAGAGCTAGCCATGATGAAAGTGAAAGATACTTTAGAGGCGCTCGCAGCTAGTCAAAAAAAAGAGTTTGATCATAGGTCTATTAAATCTTATCCAAGCAGTGATGAATTTATGATTAAAGAGATACTCATCAAAGGTAATAGGAATTATACTGATAATTATTGTATTAAAAAGCTGGGTTTGAAAAAAAACGAACTCATTGACCGAAAAGATTTTATAAGAGGTATTGATGTCTTATCAGCTACAGGAAATTTTGAAAGTATATTATATAAATTCACACCGGTTGAAGGTGGAACCAAAGTTGAGTTTGAGATTATTGAAAACAGGGAAGAGACATTGATTCAATTTGGAGCTCATTACGATGATTTATATAAAACAGGAATCTTAGTAAATTTAACAAACAAGCATTTGTTTTTTAAGAATGATTTTATATCTGCTGATTTTGTAGTTGGAGACAATATCCGATATAATATTGACTATTTTTATGACAATGGTTTTAACTGGAGTTTTGGATTGAATACAAGGTATAATACCTTCAAGTCGGATGTAGTTACAAGTACACTTCCAGTAACCAAATCAGCTGGGCAACTAGACACAGGTTTAAAGATTCCAATTCGCTATGTTGATTTTACTACAAGGTTGTTTCTGCAATCAACGATAAAAGATCGCTGGGCATTTAGGGTAGGACTAGAGCATAAATTTTTAAACTCTTTTGCTGATGAGATTGTTGATAATGAAACCAATAGGATTTATTTTGAAAGAAGCCATTTTTTAAATGCCTTTGGAAAGATTATGTTAGATACTTATGACACGAAGTCTTTTCCGAAAAAAGGTATTTTTTTAAACACTGAATACCTTCTCTACGGTGTTTCAAGTGACTATAATGAAAATTTTTCGACATTTTCACAATTGTCAGGAAGGGTTGGTTTTGCACATACTTTTTTTACTAAACTCACACTTCATTTGCTTTCAGAAGCGGGTATTACTCTTGGTAGTAATGACAACGGTATTCTTGATTATCATCTCGGAGGTTATAATGAAAACTACATCAACACTTTTGTTCCTTTTTATGGTTATGGATTCGCTGAGTTAAATGAATCCGCTTTTTTAAGAACGGTACTTACAGTTCGTTATGAATTGTTTAAAAAGAACTATCTGTCTTTCACAGGAAATTTTGGAAGAATCAATGATGATATATGGAATGATGGGAGAATCTTTGAAGAGACCAGAACAGGTTATGCAGCAGGTTATGGCATCAATACAATCATCGGTCCGGTTGAATTATTATATTCGTGGAGTCCTGATATCAATCAAGATTATTGGTATATCAATGTAGGGTTCTGGTTCTAGAACAAAAAAAAACCGAGCTTAGCTCGGTTTTAATCTTATAATATAACTTCTTTAGGGTCTGACTTACTCCTCAACCACATTTTCAATCTGGTCACTAAATAAAAGAGTATTGGTACCACTACCAAAGTTAAAAACGTTGCTACGAATAAACCATATATTACGGTCCATGCTAAAGGCCCCCAAAACACTACGTTATCTCCTCCAAAATAGATTTGTGGGTCTAACTCTGTAAATAGGGTATAGAAATTTATATTGAATCCAATGGCTAAAGGAATCAACCCCAATATAGTTGTAATAGCGGTTAGCAGCACCGGTCTTAATCTGGCTTTCCCTGCTTTAATAATGCTAAGGAGTAAATTTTCGTTGTCTAGATAGGCATCTTCGTCGAGATCCAGTTCTGCCTTTTTTCTATCGATCAGTAATTGGGTATAATCTAAGAGTACCACCCCATTATTGACCACGATACCGGCTAGAGAAATAATACCTACCATAGTCATCATGATCACAAAGGCATTTCCTGTAATAATCAGCCCACTAAATACACCAATCAAACTCAAGAAAATTGCCAGCATGATGATCCCTGGTTTTGACACAGAGTTAAACTGATAGATCAATATTAAAAAGATGAGTCCAAGCCCTGAGACGAAGGCACCCAATAAAAATGCCATTTGTTTATTCTGTTCTTCAATTTGTCCAGTGTAGTCTATTTTTACTCCTGTTGGGAGCTCAGTGAAGCCTTCCATTTCAGATTGAATTCTATTAACAATGGCTCCAGCATCAGTAAAACCTGGGGAAAGTGCAGAATATAAAGTAACCACCCTTTTTATGTCTTTGTGCTTAATCGCACTGAAACCTGAATTGTTTTTTTGACTGGTCACAGCGGATACTGGTACCTCCTTGATCTTGCCCGTAGCTGGATCTCTAAAAGTGATTTTCTGGTTAAAAATGGCGCTTTTATTGTACTTATCCTTTTCATTGAATCTTACATAAATGTCATAATCTTCACCTTCTTCCTTGTAAATACCAGCTTTTGCACCAAAGATTGAATTTCTCAGTTGCTGACCTACCTGACCGGCACTAACACCTAGTTCACCAGCTTTTCTTCTGTCAATATTGACATACATCGATGGTTTTGATCGATTGACGTCAATTTTTAATTCATCAATTCCCTGAATACTTTGCTTATTGATGAAATCTTTCATTTTTTCAGCTGTATGTATCAATTCAGCATAATTATCCCCTTCTATTTCTACATTGATAGGGTATCCTGCAGGTGGTCCATTGGCCTCTTTTTCAACACTGATCGCTACCCCAGGATAAATTCCAACTAGCGCCTCTTGAATTTGTTGCCTTAATCTTTCACTGTCCATACCCTTTCTAAACTTGAATTCTCGCATAGATGCAGTAATTTTTGCCTTATGGGGCATCTCAGCTGCCGACCCTCCATCTGTAAGAGGATTACCGGCTCCTTCACCAACCTGTGCCACCGCACTTTCTACCATAAAATTATAGCCATCATCAAGATATTCATCCTTATTAAGGAAAGTGTATACTCGTTCTTCAATTTCCTTGGTGATCTGATTGGTCTTTTCAATATCAGTTCCTTGAGGATATTCGATATAAACGATGATCTGGTTTGGAACATTGTCAGGAAAAAATTCAACTTTTGTTCTTTGGGTTGCTACTGAAGCACCAAAACCGCCAAAGGCTAACAATAGTAGAACCACCGTCCCGACCGAAATGGCATAAGGTCTCCATCCCGTAAGTGCACTTTTTAGGGTCTTTTCATATAAGACCTCCCATTTGGTCAAAATATTATTCTGAAAATAATTTGCCATTTTTCTTAGTGCCAATCTGTATACCCAAATCAATATAGCCGTGGTCAACATGATAGAGCCAAAAATCTTATAAGGACCTCCTATCAACATGATTAGAATTCCGAAAAGGGCTAATATTCCTGTAATGGTGAAAATGCTTTTAAGAGACATATCTTTATCTTCAATACTCATAAATTGAGATACCAATACCGAATTGAAAAATACGGCCACGAAAAGTGAAGATCCTAATACCACAGATAAGGTAATTGGCAGGTAAATCATAAATTCTCCCATGACTCCGGGCCAAAGTCCAAGAGGAATAAAGGCAGCAATGGTAGTAGCCGTAGATATGATAATAGGAAAAGCAATTTCACTAATTCCTTTTTTTGCGGCCTCTTT
>RCND010002701.1_pt1 | contig 16583 bp, 11 predicted proteins | sample 2041351 | NCBI WGS metagenome assembly RCND01 (sample SAMN09708230, study PRJNA481090) | Marine sediment metagenome, whole genome shotgun sequencing project. | biome: marine sediment; feature: ocean; material: sediment; isolation source: Sewage treatment plant 12B marine sediment (STP12B) ... | reverse complement strand
AGAAGCTTTAGAGCGAAAACGTATTAAACAAATTAAATTAACATTACTTAATACCATAGAATGAAAAGAATTGTTTTGCCAATACTAAGCCTTATTTTATTGGGTTGTGGTGATGACCCATTACCTAAACCAAAAGGCTATTTAAGATTAGAATATACTGAAGCAAAATATGAAAAGGTTAGTGTACCATTACCCTTTTCATTTGAAAAAAACAAACTTGCAGAGCCCATTAATTCTGTTAAATCTTCTTTGGACGCAAAAGGTGTAGATGTTAAGTACCCATCTTTAAAAGGCACTATTTACCTTACGTATAAACAAGTTAAAAATAATAACCTAGATAGTTTATTACGTGATGCTCAAAACCTAACACAAAAACATACTATTAAAGCAGATGAAATTTCCAGTAACTTTTTTGAAAATAAAGAGGAAAATGTATTTGGTATGTTGTATGAGATTGGTGGTGACGCTGCTTCTCAATCTCAATTTTATGTTACAGACAGTATTAATCACTTTGTAAGTGGATCTTTATACTTCTATGCTAGACCTAACTATGATTCTATTTATCCTGCGGCAGAATACTTAAAAAAGGATATTAAGCGCATTATGGAAAGTATTGAGTGGAAAGATTAGTAATTAGGATTTATTATTAAATAAAAAGCCACTGAAAATTTCAGTGGCTTTTTATTTAATATAAGTTTTTAAAAACTTAGTCTTCATTAACGATCCAAGAACCATCTATTTTAATTAGACTCATTTCTTCTGTTCCGTTACTTCCATCATAAATATCAAAAGTAAGAACGTATTTTTGTTCGTTTTCAGCATTTGGCGCAATAACGTTATCTAATAAATCTGCAAAAACAGTTTCAAGTCACTCCAATATGCTACACTACTAGGTCTTCTGTCGAAGTTACCATAATTAGCCATACTACCAACCGCATCAACATAACCAACCGTTTCTCCATAATTTGCATCTATATAGTCGAAATCTGGCTGTGCAATTGTATAACGTATTGTATTATCTGGTACCCAAACACCATCATTATAACCAAATTGTAATGATGATTCTATTGTTGATTCATGTGGCGTCCAAACACCATTTATAAACATGTAAGATTGTCCTCTTGTCGATAATCCACCACTAAAGTAATTATAAACTACAAATATTTGGTCTTCGGCTTGAGCGAAAGGATATTTGATAGTTAAAAATGTTGGTATGTAATTATCTGCAGGAGTAGAACTACTGAAGTTATTAAATCTTCCAGGTTGTCCAGACTCTTCTCCCATAGAATCATAATCTGATGAACTCATATAATCTACACCTTCAGATGCTTCCCAAGAACCACCATCATACATAAAATATTCTCCTTTAGCATCTGTATCGCCAGAAACACCTAAAGTTTTAATAGCCAATGATTCTACTCTCCATCTTGGAGAATCAGCATCTGTAGAGCTATATTTTAGACCAATATGAATTGTTTGTCCATCATAAGCAGAAAAATCAAAATCATCTGATGCAGTCATATCACCATAGATTGTTTTATCAAAAGCAAACGCTGTCCATGTTGCGTACATTATATCATCTCCTGTAATATGGTCTGTAGAGATCATAACATCTATCAATCCATCATCTCCTAAGAAATCAATTTCTTGAGTAATTTGCAACTTTAGATCTGTTTGACCAGTTAAATTAATTAGTGGAGAAACGAGCCACTCTTCAGTTGCTACTGCACCACCAGAAAAACCAGAACCTTGAACGTTCGAAGCACCTAGTGTCCATCCTAATTCATCAGGCCCAGAGACTGAAATCAACTCAAAACTATCATAATCTACTGGAAACTCAGCGTTATATACTGGGGCAAGACCAATTTCTGGAACTTCATAATACTGATCGTACTTAGCCAATACTAATTGTCCTTCTATTGGTGCTGGTATTTGAGCATCTAAAACTGCAGGAATCTGTTCTGTAGGGTTTACATCTGGATAAAATCCAAAAGCATCACTACCAGTAGCAGCATAATCTGCGTTAGAGAATTCATAAACATCAGAACCAGTATAATCACTCACACCTTCCGCAGACCCTATGTACAAGTTATAACTTGTTAATACTGAAGATCCTTGGCCATATAAAGGGTACAATTCTGATAATAACTGAGGAATTGAGTCTTTTGCTTGTTGTTCAGAATTAAAACTTCCGAAGCCTAAATCAAAGGCATCATAATCATCATCTGTTAAGGTGTATTCAAATGCACCGATATTTGGTGCATCTGGAATGGCATCAATTTCTTTATTGATGTCTTCTAATGGGTTACAGCCTGTGAAAATAACAGACACAAAAGCTAATAAATAAATTACTTTTTTCATTTTTCTTTTTTTTTAAAAATTAAGTTTTGCTCCAACACTAAATGTTCTACCAAAACCGTAATATACTCTAGCTGTTTGAGCATTAGAGTCAGAACCATCTTGTGCATCAGCAATATATTGCGTATCAAATACATTATTTATTCTACCTGTTAATGTAGCGTTCAATTTACCAAATTTAAAATTATGGCTAATTGCAGTATCAAAAACCCCATAAGCTGGCACTTGCCATGCATCTGGCTTAACTTCATCTCTATCACTCGGGTTATAATCCGAAAATAAATTATCAAAATAGTTGTAATCAATAACGAACCTCGTGCCAGGAGTTAATCTATAGTCAACTCCTAATGCGAATGTCGTTTGAGCCGCATCACCTACGTGTAAGTCTTTAATAAAAATATTTATTGGATCACCTACAGGATTGTTTTCTTCATCAAAAATCTGAACGTTCTCTACATTATTTTGCCATCTCCAATCTCCAATAGACGCCATACCAGTTAGGGTTAATTTGTCTGTAGCTCTATAACTAGCATCAACTTCAATACCCATATGAACTGCATTAACCCCTAAAATATTAGCGAAGTTTCTTGTACCATCTTGTGCATCAAAACTCGCAAACTCAGTTCTATCATTCCATGTTGTATGATACACATTTACGTTAGCATATAATTTACTACCTCTGTAACCATAACCTAACTCAAAACTAGTAATTTTTTGATTATCGGCATCTGCATTAACATCAACGTTATTTCTATTGGCAAATACTGAATTAAAATACGCCGCTCTTTCAAAATATCCTAAATTAGCGAAAACATTGTGGTTCCCGTTTATGCGATAATTAGCACCACCTTTTGCTCCAAAACCAAAGAAGTTATATTTATCAGACTCTTGCAATGGATCACTATCTAAATATTCGAAACGATCAATTCTCTGATAAGATGTATTAGACGCAGATAAAGATACAAAGGCATTAAAGTTCTCTTGTATATCATACTCTACTTGAGCGAAAGCGCCAAGCCAGCCTACTTTACCATCATTATCATATAATATTTTGTCGCCAACTTTCGCTTGTGCGGTTGGATTATTCACGTTAGAATCATCAGAATAATACTGACCCCCTAATAAGTCTGTAACTTCAGTGAAATGTTTACCTGTATAACCTCTTAAATCCAAACCTCCTAAAAAGACTAAGTCATCAGTGAAATTCGTTTTAATCGTTGAAATTACACCATACCAATTATGATCATTTCTAGAAGCTCTTAAAATAGATTCAGATCCCTCAACGCCTAAAGCTTCATTTTCTTCAACGATTTTATCAAAATTAATAGTACCTAATTCACCTATTCTATATTCATCATTGTCAAAACCGAACTTATTTGTTCCGCTAAAACCACCACCACCACCAGATCCAAAGGACACGTATGCAGCAGTTGAAATACTTGTGTTATCATTTAAATCCCAAAAGTGATTTAAAGTTATTTGAGGCTTATGATAAAAGTTATCCTCAGAGTTTGTCACTTGACCTTGCTTGTAGCCCCAATCTGAATTGTATTTTCTACCTCTCTCGCTCTTTCTAAATGTCTCAATCAGCTGACGATTTTGTCTTTGTCCATGTCTTTGTTTGGCTCCGAAAGCCGTGAACGATACTTTATGGTTATCATTAATCTGTTTAGACAAGTTTATAAAGTACGAAACTGCATTAAACTCTGTACCGTCAACATAACCATTACCATCCGTTTTAGAGCCAGATACTGTTGCAGCAAACCCTTTTTCATTAAGACCTGTAGAATATGTAAATCCGAATTTTCGGAATCCATCATTAGCTAAAGTAGTATATGCATTACCACCTTCTTCTGCATCTGTAGTTTTAGAGATGATATTGATAGTACCACCAATTGAAGGAAGGGCTACTTTAGAAGCACCAAGCCCTCTTTGAACTTGCATTGAACTTGTTACATCACCAAGGCCTGCCCAGTTACTCCAGAATACACGACCATTTTCCATGTCGTTAACTGGCACACCATTAATCATTACTGCGACGTTTTCCGAATTAAATCCACGAAGTCTTATATCTCCATCACCGTATCCACCACCAGATTTAGTAGCATATACTCCAGGAGTAGATTTTAATACTTCAGGGAATTCTTGTGTCCCTAATTTAAGTTCAATATCTGCAGCTCTAATTGTAGAAACAGCTACGGGTGTTTTTCTGTCTACTGCTACAGAAGAAATAATCATTATTTCATCTAAGCCAACTGCGCTAGACATTAAAGTAATAGTTCCCAAGTCAGTGTCACCACTAAATGGTAAAGTTTGGCTGATGTAACCTACGTAAGAAATTACAATTTCACCAGAGTTTGATTTTGCAGTGAAAGTGAAATCACCGTCAAAATCTGTAGTTGCGCCATTTGACGTTCCTTTTACTATAACGTTGGCACCAGGAAGTGGCGAATTCATGTCACCATCTAAAATTTTACCCTTGATAGTGCTTTGAGCATATGCAAATGTTGTGAACAATGTCAAAACAACAACACATAAAAATTGATTAAATTTTTTCATATTAAAATTTAAGTTAATTAGTTTTTTTCTAGCGCAAAATTACGCAAAACTCTAATTGAAACGTTAAGAAGATGTTAACAATTAAGAGACGCGAAGTTAATTACAGTATTGCTACATTTTATGCCTGCATAATTAATTTTATTAAAACTTTTTAACAAATTTTAACAATTCTTCTTATAAAACGCTAATAAATTTTGGGTAGATGTATCGTGAGTTGAAGATGAGACGTCTTCATTAAGTTCTTTTAATATAGATTTCGCCAATTGTTTGCCTAACTCTACACCAAATTGGTCGTAACTATATATGTTCCAAACGATGCCTTGCACAAAGATTTTGTGCTCATACATTGCAATTAATTTCCCTAAACTTTCTGGTGATAATTTTTGAATTAATAATGACGTTGTCGGCTTATTACCATCAAATACTTTGAAAGGTAAAAGCTTTTTTATCTCGTCTTCTGCAAGTGATTGATTGTTTAATTCTGATAAAACTTCTTCTTCTGTTTTACCATTCATTAGGGCTTCTGTCTGAGCAAAATAATTAGACATCAATTTATCATGATGGTCTTTATTACCATATAAAGATTCTACATAACCTATGAAATCAGTAGGAATGAGTTTTGTGCCTTGATGAATCAACTGAAAAAAGGCATGTTGTGAGTTGGTGCCTGGTTCTCCCCAAATTAATGTTCCGGTTTCGTAATTGACTTTGTTTCCGTCTCTATCTACACTTTTCCCATTACTTTCCATAATACCTTGTTGAAGGTACGTTGCAAATTGATTTAGGTATTGTGTATAAGGGATAATTGCTTCACTTTCAGCATTAAAAAAGTTATTATACCAAATGGTTAATAATGCCGAAATAACAGGGATATTAGTCTCAAATTCTGAAGTTCTAAAATGTTCGTCCATTTTATGAGCTCCTTCTAATAAACTTTCAAAATTTTTGTAATCTAATGCCAAACTAATTGATAAACCAACAGCACTCCACAATGAAAAACGACCACCAACCCAATCTTTCATAGGGAAAATATTGTCTTCATCAATACCAAAAGCCTTCACACTTTCTATATTAGTTGAAACCGCTACGAAGTGCTTAGAAACAGCTTCTTGAGGTTGGGATTCTAAAAACCAAGTTCTAATTGAATTCGCATTAGATAAAGTTTCTTGCGTAGTAAAAGTTTTAGAAACAATAACAAAAAGTGTGGTCTCTGGATTTAAGTTTTTTATAATTTCATTGTAATGATCACCATCTACATTACTTACAAAATGAGTCGTTAATTGGTTTTTATAATATTGAAGTGAATCGACAACCATTGCAGGCCCAAGATCAGAACCACCAATTCCGATATTTACAACATCTGTTATCGCTTTACCCGTAAAGCCTTTATGGCTTCCATTGACTACTGAATTTGTAAACCCTTCTATTTTTTGTTTTACCTCATGGATTTCTGGAATAACATTTTCTCCATCTACAAAAACTTTGGCGTCTTTTGGTGCTCGCAACGCTGTATGTAAAACAGCTCTACCTTCTGTTGCATTAATGATATCTCCATCAAAATATTTTGAAATAGCATCTTTTAAGTCCACCTCATTAGCTAATTCAATTAGTAAATCTATAGTTTCTTTTGTGATTCTATTCTTAGAAAAATCAACATAAAAATCATCCCACTTTACCGTTAAATCCTTTGCTCTTTCTGGATCACCTTTAAATAAATCTTTTAAATGTTTAGATTTTATAGTCTCGAAATGTGATTGTAATTTTTTCCAAGAATCGGTGGTTGTAGGGTTGGTTGCTTTTAATGCCATTATTATTTTAATAAAATTGGGTCTTCTGTTATTGTGTTTTCTTGCTCGATTGGTTCTGCCTCCAAGAAAAAGATATTGCTTTATCGGAACTATGTAGTCTAAATATTTAATTTTTAAGCTATCAGATATTGGTTTGGCTTCTGGTAATTTTTGTTTAAAAGGATCCACTTGTCTTCCGTTTTTCCAGAAACGATAACATACGTGTGGACCACCTGTATTTCCCGTCATACCAACGTAACCGATAACATCACCTTGTTTTACAAACTCCCCTTTTTTTACAGCCTGTCTACTCATATGTAAATACTGGGTGCTATAAGTGTCATTATGCCTTATTTTAACATACTTGCCATTACCACCTCTTCTTCGAGATTCAGTAACAGTTCCGTTAGCGGTTGCCATAATTGGTGTGCCAATTCGAGCTGCAAAGTCGGTTCCTTTGTGAGGTCGGACTTTATAACCATAAACGGCAATGCGTCGCTTTAAGTTATAACGCGATGATATTCTACTAAACTGCACCGGTGCTTTTAAAAATGCCCGTCTTAAATTTTTAGCGTCTTCATTGAAGTAATCTATAATGCCTTTTATTGAATCGGTCTCAAACTCAAAAGCATATAAGGAATCCCCATTATGCTCAAAATACGCAGCTTTAATGTTGTGCACGCCTGCATAAATTGTATCATCAATATATTTATCTGTATAAATTACTTTGAAACGGTCTCCTTTTTGAAGTCTTCTAAAGTCTATGGTCCATGCGTATATATCATCTGCCATTTTGTAAGCTAATCTTTGGCTTAAGCCTTTTTCTTCAAGTGTTTTAGAAATACTACTTTGTATAATACCTGTTGCTATTTTCTCAACATAAGTAATTGGTTTTCTACTCGTATAAGCATGAATAGAATCCTTAAAATTAATGACTACATATTGTTCTTGATCGGGCTGGTAAATAAAAGTGTTCGGACTTGGAAGACTATCGTTTTGTGATTCTTTAGAAAACAATAGAGTATAAGGTTTGCCGGGATGAAGTTTTCTTATGTCGAATGTGTCTTTTGCTATTTCTGCAATATTGAAAATCTGTGGATAACCAATATTGTTGCGTTCTAAAATTTCGCCAAAGCTATCGCCTTTTTTTATAGTATCTCGCTTTACTACATAATTATTAAGATTGAAACCAAACTCTAGAATTTTCTCTTCTTCAACAATTTCGGCAAGTTCTTTTTCGTATTCTTTTTCGGCTGTGTTATCTTCTTTGCAAGCATAGATACTTACTACAATAACGGCTATTGCTATTAATCGTTTTAACTGCATTAATTAAGCTAATTATAAATTATTTCCCCAATTTTTTAATTCTTCTTCTGACCATAAAGCTGGAAAGAAAATTCGTTTCTGATATTTTGGATGCATGTACTTTTTCCAATCACTACCTCCCGTAGCCTCACCATCGCCAATGCCGCTTTCTATATAATGTTTAGCCGCATTATAATGTGCTATTACCCAAGTTATATTGACTGTATAATCGTAATGACGCATCGCTTTTATTAAATTTTCGTCTTTCTGATCTTCTAAAGGCAATTCCTTGAAACGTGTCCAAAGATTTTTAGTGTTATAGGTTTCCATAAACCTTAAAAACTCATCCTTATAACGTTTTTCAAAATTAACCAAAAGTGTCGATTTTTTACCTGTTTTATGGTCTTTTCCTGCAGCTTGCCAATATAAATGCTCAAAAGCGTGTGTAAATGGTGTATTTCTATCGATACCTGATCTAAATCTGTAATCAATAAGATTGATTAGTTCGGTTGAAGCAAATTCGATAAATCTATACTGTGCGCTTTGAAACCCACTGGCAGGAGTTAATGTATATCTAAATTTCATATACTGCTCAACATCCATACCTTCTCTCATTATATCGAACGAAGTGGTTAGCATATCGAAGTAACGACTGACACGCATTAATTTATTTTCAAAAAAAGTAACGTCTAGGTTTTCTTTTTCTGCAATTTGGGAAATTTCCCAAAGTATCATTTTAAAAATAAGTTCATTGATTTGATGATAGCCAATAAACACCATTTCATCTGGCAGGGTGGTGCGTTGAACCTGAAGACCTAGCAACGCATCGGTTTGTATATAATCCCAATATGTAATCGGCTTGCTGTAAAGCAAACCGTATAAATGGTCATCTGTATCTTGGTCTATTTTTGTGTACTTCTCTTGAAGTGCTTTTATAACCTCGTCGTAATTAGGTTGGTCTGACATAAATTAATTATCGAATTCTATTTGAAAGGAATGCTTTAAACCTTTGAATGCTACTAAGTCTGCTCGTAATGAACCAACGGATAAATCTGCCTTAATTTTTAATGGAATCTTATTTTTATCTGCGCTCACCCAAAGTGTTAAACTTTCTTCTTCTTTAAACACTCTACCAGCCATTACATATGGTCTAAATTTAATCGTTTTTACTTTTACTTTAGAACCATTAACATCCACCTTAATCGTTTCTCGTCCTAAATATTTAAGTTTAAATCCATAGTTTTCTTCATCAAAAAACATATTCGTTTCTATTTCATCTCCTTGTTTTAAGGATGATACGTCTATACTGTTTCTTAAATGGTAATACATCGAAACCATATCTTGAACATCTTGCTCAGTAGCTACGGTTTTTACTTTTTTGTGTTTCTTATTAAAAACTTCAGCTTTTCTATTTTCATGATCAAACTTAATTTCGATGTCCTTAGTGTGGCCACCTTCATCTATTTTCCTAATGAATTTATATGGCGCACCTGTTTCTTTATCAAAATAACTTTCATAGCGATCTTTGACTTTAAACATAGCTTTTATTAAGCCTGTTGTCCAGCCTTTACCTACGACGTGAAATACAGGTTTACCATCTAATTTAGTTTCCTTTAATGATAACGTAGCATTACCAGCTTTAAAAAAACCGCTATAACTCATTTTGAACTTAAACCACTCACCTTCTTGAAAAGCAGATTCCTTTTGCACATTCGAAGCTTGTAGCCCTACAAAGAATAATAATATTGTAAATAAATGTTTCATAATCTCTAGTTTGTAAATGTAAATAATGTAACGCACTTTATGTGTTACAATTATCTTAAATACAATTACTATTCCAAAAGTAGTAAATCATTGATACACAAGCCTAAAAGCTTAGTTGATTTCATTGATTTTTCGGTTAATACAAACATTTTTAAATTTAACTGATGTTATTACAGAGCTAACCAATAGATATAATTCTAAGTTAATTGTTATGTGTAAAGGGAATTAGAGTTGGTCTTTTATTAGCGCGTTTACCTATAGCGAGTTAAACGCGCTTTGTTTTTATAGTGTTCCTCTTTTTTCCTGCTCTCTCTCAATAGACTCAAACAAGGCTTTAAAGTTTCCTGCTCCAAAACCACGCGCTCCCATACGTTGAATAACTTCAAAAAATAAGGTTGGTCTGTCTTCTACTGGTTTTGTAAAAATCTGAAGCAAATAACCTTCTTCATCAGCATCTATCATAATACCTAAACTTTTTAAAGTTTCAATATCCTCTCTAAGTTCATGGCTATACTCTTCTAATCGTCCCGGAACCGCTCTGTAATATTCTTCTGGTGGTGTTGATAAAAATTCAACTCCTTTAGATTTTAATTTTGAAACTGTAGTAATAATATCATCTGTTGCTACAGCAATATGTTGCACTCCTGAACCTTCGTAAAAATCTAAATATTCTTCAATTTGAGATCGTTTTTTTGCTTTTGCTGGTTCATTAATTGGAAATTTTATACGTCCATTACCATTGCTCATTACTTTACTCATTAATGCAGAGTATTCTGTATGGATTTGTTTGTCATCAAAAGACAAGAAATTAACAAACCCCATAACATCTTCGTACCACTTTACCCAAGTGTTCATTTCTCCCCAGCCGACATTTCCAACCATATGATCTATGTATTTTAAACCTGCTGATTCTGGGTTGTAATCACTTTTCCACTCTTCAAATCCTGGTAAAAATTTTCCGCTGTAGTTTTTACGTTCAACAAACATATGCACAGTTTCTCCATAAGTATAGATACCTGCTCTTACAACTTCACCAAATTCATCTTTCTCAACAACAGGCTCCATGTAAGACTTTGCTCCACGTTTTGTAGTTTCCTCATAAGATTTACGAGCATCTTCTACCCACAACGCAACAACTTTAACGCCATCTCCATGCTTAACAATATGATTATTAATTGGTGATTTACTGTTTAATGGTGTTGTAAGTACTAATCTTATTTTATCTTGCTTTAGCACATAACTGACGGTGTCTTTTGAACCCGTTTCCAAACCTCTATAAGCATATGATTGAAAACCAAATGCTGTTTTATAAAAATGAGCTGCTTGCTTTGCATTACCAACATAAAACTCAACATAATCCGTTCCTAAAAGCGGAAGAAAGTCTTGAGCTCCCTCAAATATTTTTTCTAAACCGTAGTTTACATTTTCTATTTCTTTTGCCATAATTATTTATTTAAAATCGAAAAATCAGAAAAGAGATAAGAGACTCTTATAGCTTATTTTGAAAGCGCATTGTCATTTTCTGAAATTCTGCTAATTTTTCTTCGATTTTTGTTCGTTGTTATTGTGTTATCCATTAACGTCTCTATGCTCGTCTCTAGATTCTCTTTTCTATTAGTTTACAGCCAAGATTTAAAATAATCTTCGTCAGCTATTTTTAATGCTTCTTCTGTAACTTTTAAAGGTTTAAAGGTATCTACCATTACAGCTAATTCGTCAGTTTTCTCTTTACCTATGCTTCGCTCCATAGCTCCTGGATGTGGACCATGAGGAATACCTGCTGGATGCAAAGAAATATGACCCGCTGCAATATCATTTCTGCTCATAAAATCGCCATCAACGTAGTACAACACCTCATCACTATCTATATTACTGTGATTATACGGTGCTGGAACAGCAAGCGGATGATAGTCGTACAAACGTGGCACAAAACTGCAAATTACAAAAGCATCAGTTTCGAAAGTTTGGTGCACTGGTGGTGGTTGATGTACACGTCCTGTTATTGGTTCAAAATCGTGAATTGAAAATGCGTATGGATAATTATAACCATCATATCCCACTACATCAAAAGGGTGAGAGGCATAAACCATTTCAATAATTTCGTCTTGCTTTTTTATTTTAATTAAAAACTCTCCAGATTCGTTATAGGTTTCTAATTCTTGCGGTTGACGCAAATCCCGCTCACAAAATGGTGAATGTTCTAATAATTGTCCGAACCAATTTCTATAACGCTTTGGTGTATATATTGGCCTGCGAGATTCTACTATGAATAAACGATTGTCTTCGGTGTCAAAATCGAGTTTATAAATTATACCTCTTGGTACTAGCAGATAATCACCATATTTAAAATCTAGATTACCTAACATAGTTCTTAATTTCCCCGTGCCTTTATGGATGAAAATTAACTCGTCTGCATCTGTATTTTTATAAAAATAATCTTCAGTAGATTGTTTTGGCGCGGCTAAAATTATATTACAATCGCTATTGGTTAGTACAATTTTTCGACTCTCTAAATAATCGTTTTCTGGTTTAACCTGAAAACCTCTAAAACGATACGATTGCATATTATTTGCCTTAGCAACCTTTGGAGCAACACTGTACTGTTTTTTAATTTCTTTTACTTGAGTTGGACGTTGCTCGTGGTAACTGTTGGTTGACATTCCATCAAAACCTATGGTTCCGAATAATTGTTCGTAATAAAAGTCACCGTTTGGCTTCTTAAATTGTGTGTGTCTTTTAGGTGGAATTTTTCCTAGTTTATGATAAAATGGCATATTTTGAATTGTTTTGTTTCGACTACGCTCAACAACCAAATACAATTGTTGAAACAGGAATTAAAGGTACAAAAAATGCGTAGCTATTCTGGATTCCTTATTATAAGGAAATGAAGGTGAAGTTTTATGTCTGACCAGAATGGTTTCATAGTTATACAAAGTTGGTAATTTTTAATTTAAAACCAAAAATTTAAGGATAAAACTCACTTTGTCACAAAAAAATATTGTTAAAGTCCAAATAATAAATTGTTAAAGTTTAAGTCTTGTATATCAGTTAATTACGGGAAAACCTTAATTAAAAAAGTTTTAGAAAATTCTTACTTTTTATTTGGTGGCTTTCGTTTTTTTTTTATAGATTTATAAAGTTGAAAGCATGATTTTGAGATACCTAGAAGTTACTTAAAAGAATGTGGACGACAAAAATGTTTAAACATATAGCTTGCGCAAGTTTTTTTATTTTTATCCCTTAAGAATATTATTGATAGCGCAAAAATGACTTCTAACCAAATGACTTCTACTTCTCGTCCCCTTAACATGATGAATTAAATTGCTTCTAAATTTAAAAGACTTCTATTCCCTATTTTTATTTAGGGTGAAATTATTTATTAATCAACTTAGACCTGTATGGTGTATGTTTAAATTTAAAATTTATGAAAAAAATAATAATATTAATTGTCGTTGTATTTAGTCTATCTGCTTGTTCAAGTGATACAAATGATATAACTCAAAAAGAGCAAAATGCAAATTTGGAGGATCAAGCTAAAGGTTTTTTATGTGGTCCTGGTTATCATTTAGAATTTACTGTTTTTGACGAGTTACGGCTATTTAAAAAAGGTGGATGCGATGATGGTTTTGGATTTTGTTTTGGTATCAGATTAAATATAAGCTTTGATTGTGTTCGAAATACTTTAACTTCTGTGCCAAATAGTAATAATGTTTCCTATGATAATACAACACAACAATTAAATGCATTAGGAATTGCTGACCCTAAAAAAAAGGAAATTACTTTTTACTTTCACAAAGATATTATTAACTCACCAAATCATAACCCATCTGATTTTACGACACTAGATGTTGACAATGACGTTTACATGAATGATAAAGTTAAATTAATAGGTGGATCTTATCCTAAGGTCGTTGAAGGCACATTTTATAAATATAATGTACCTTACACTAATGAAAATTAAAAATCTATGTACATTATTGGTTTGTCTTTTGGCTATAACTAGCCAAGGCCAAGTCGATAATAAATTTGCAGATAAAAATGGTTATTTTGAATATATAGATAAAAAATATTCTTTGGACAGTTCTAGTATTTATTACACATCGGATGCAACTAAGACAACTGTATTTCTTTTTCCGTCGTTTACGTATTTTATTAAAAATGGAGAAATAATAACTATTGACGAAATCTCTGATGAGCTCAAATCCGAATGCCCTCCTAATAAATTGTTTAAACAAATTTCATATAAAGTTGTAGACAGTTTATTAAGTAAAAAAAAATATAAAGTCGATATAGTTTTTAAAAATTTAAGTTCAAATGAAGTTTTAAAGCAAAATGATGAAATCATTGCTGTTTTTTTATTTTCTGTACACTTGAAAAAATTAGGTACTAGATATATTAAACACAAAAATAGACTTGAAAAATTAGGAATTAAAACAATCATACTTTCAATGGATATGCCATCAATTGAAGGTATTACCGATTATTCGAAAATAAATCAAATTCGTTTTAAAAAGAACTAGTCTTGAAATTTATTATATATTTTATATTTGGAGTCTTTACAACTCCTTTTCTCTATGCTCAAAATTTAGATAAAAATTATTCTTTTTCTACTATAAAATTAGAATCTAAAATAGTCTTTGAATCTGAGTTAGATTCTTTATATTCCTCATTTAAGAACGATGAACCTTTCTCATTTTCGGATATAAATCTCACTAATTTCAAACTTAACTCTGAAGAGCTAAACACAAAATTATTTTCAAATCTTGAAATTATTAAAAATACTTATATAGACTACTCTGATTATCTAAGAGGTTGTGGACCACTAGATGATGGTATAACAACTAATGTTAATTCGGGTGAAATATTGCTCTCGAATATTATAGATAATCTTGTGAATAATTATTTATTAAAGAATTTGATCTTCAAGAATTAATTTGATGCTGAAATAAATTCAGCATGACTAAACAAGTTTTTGTCAAAACCAAAACCCAAGATTAAAAAACCAATAACTTTCACCTGTTTCTGGTGAATAGCTGTATTTTCCTTCTAAAGGGCCAAGAAAAGTTTCTAATGAATACCCTAAGGCATAACCAGTATAATCTGGTGAAGAAAAAAACTGTCCAGACTCAAAAAGTCCATCTTCAATATTCGCAAAATTTGATGCTAAAAGAATGTGATGCTTTTTAAAAATTTCGTAATCTAACGTAAATGTAGCTTTGACAAAGCTATTTCCTGCGATATCAACATAGTCGTAACCATAAAACGAATATAAGTTATTGACGAAATTGTTACCGTAACCACCTAAAGCAAAATTTAATGATGTAATGTTATTTCCACCTAATGAAAAACCTCCACTTGTTTCTGATTTTAGTGCCAGTTTGTCACTGATGCTAAAAGCATAACCAATATCTGCTTTGCCTATTGAAAATTCTTCAAAATCATTATTCTCGCCTGTAGAATCTAGATATAGATGAAAAACTCCGTTAAAATAGAATCCGTCTTTAGGAAAATGAGGATCACTATAACTATCAAACTTTAGATTTCCGTAAACGCTATAATAATTTGTGTCTTCAAACACAAGATTGTTTTCCTGATCTTCCGCTAATATAGTCTCTGATGTAATCTTAAGGTGCTTATGTTCTACGCCAATACGCAATGCGAAATTTTTTCTAAAAATAGTTTGTATATAAACCTGATTTGTGAAATCCTGATGACTAATACTAACCTTATTTAACCCAACCAATAAAGTGTCTTCTAATGTAACAAAGGGATTGACATTTTTTTCAAACTTATTAAAGCGAGATTTTACACCTACACTTACGTAAAATCCTTTATCAATAAAATAGTCGAAATTATATCTAGAATTATCACCTAAAATAATATCCAATGAGGCTATATCATTATTAAATAACAATCGTTTCTTTGTTAGATTCGCTAATACTGCGCTCTTATACAAACCATCGTAATGCATGCCAAGTCTCAAAAAAGTTGTTACTTCAGCTTCTTTTACTTCACCTGTAAGATTATACCCAGATTCATTTTCGCAAGGCTCTAAACTATATCTAAATGTATCAAAATTATTAGTTCCTATTAAGCTATTTATACCTTTTTTAAAATCCGCAAAAGAAATATTACCCCCTCCTTTTATCTTTAACTTTCCTAAAATGTATGATCTCGTATAACGCTCATTACCTGTGATTTTTATAGAGCTAATACTAATACTATCTAGAAGCTTTACTTCTGGTCTTTTATAATTATTATATGCTTGTTTATTTTTAGTTTCTAATAATTGAGACATATTAGCTCTAGCAGCAGTTTCACCATTTGCAATAATATCTTCACCTTCATCAAAAGAAATTACGGAAAAACTAGTAATGTCTGGCTTTATGTATATATCAGTTAATAGTGCTTTCTTTTGCATTAAATTAATAGTCCTGAAATTATTAATTTGAAGTAAAATATCTGGAGCAGACTTTAAATTCTCTCTATCTTTTAATGCGTCTTGTACATCAACACCTATAATAATATCCATCCCTTTTGCACGCAATTCTTCAACAGGAAAATTATTGGTTACACCACCATCTATTAAAATTCTATCCCCAATAGTAACGGGTTGAAACAACGTTGGCAAAGCACCGCTTGCTGTAACCGCTTCTGCCAATCTTCCCTTATCCAATATTAAAGATTCACCCGTTTCAATATCTGTTGCTATGCAGAAAAACGGAATAGGTAGTTTTTCAAAGTCCCTAATCTCATTTACAGGAAGCATTAATTGATACAATAAATTATACACATTTTGGCCTCTAGACA
>RCND010000925.1_pt1 | contig 16606 bp, 12 predicted proteins | sample 2041351 | NCBI WGS metagenome assembly RCND01 (sample SAMN09708230, study PRJNA481090) | Marine sediment metagenome, whole genome shotgun sequencing project. | biome: marine sediment; feature: ocean; material: sediment; isolation source: Sewage treatment plant 12B marine sediment (STP12B) ... | reverse complement strand
CCGCTGATCGCACGGAGCATGGGCGCATATTCGTCGCGCAGCGTCCGCTCCAGGTCGATTGAGCCACCGCTGCCTGCATCGCCCAAATCTTGACCAGAGCAAAACGCCTTACCCGCGCCGGTAATCACCACAACGCGCGCCTCACGACCGCCTTGCTTGAACGCGTGCTCGATCTCGGCGCGCATCTGGGTGGTCAGCGCATTGTATTTATCAGCGCGGTTCATGGTGATGACCGCCATGCCATCGCTCAGCTCATAAGTGATTGTTTGGTAGTCCATAGCGCCCTCGTTGTTTTCAGGTTTCCTGACACTACCACAGCAGCGCAGGCCTGCCAGCCCGACGGAGCGTTACTTCTTGAGGATATCTTTCAGCACGGCGGCTTCATCTTCGCTCAGGACATCATCCTGCGGTGCTTTGGCAGTGCTGCGTCCGCGAACATAGATAACGCCAACTGCCCCTGCTAGCAGGAGCATCAACGGACCAGCGGCCCAAAGAATCCAGTTCGCACCGCCAAACGTTGGCTTAAGCAAAACAAATTCGCCATACCGCGCCACGATATAGTCTAACGCACCCTGATCCGTATCTCCCGCGACCAAGCGTTCACGCACAAGCAAGCGCAAGTCTTTGGAAATCGGTGCGTTGCTCTCATCGATGCTTTCACTCTGGCACACAGGACAACGCAGCCCTTTGGACAGCTCCAGCGCGCGTTGCTCCAGCACCGGATCAGACAGCACCTCGTCAGGCTCCACCGCAAACAGCGGCGTCGCCATGAGCATTAATATCAAGGCAAAGCGCTTCATTCTGCTGGCACCGGATCAGCCTTGGGCTTTGTTTTGCGCGCACCCGCGGCAACACGGAAGCGGCGGTCCAACAGGCTAAACAGCCCCCCCAGCGCCATCAGGCCACAGCCGATCCAAATCCAGCTGGTCATGACCTTGATATAAGTCCGCACGGCCCAACCGCCGTTTACCTGCTCATCCCCGATCACAACGTACAAATCCCGCTTCCAGTTTTGGTGAATTGCGGCCTCGGTCGTAGGCATCTGTGCGACGGGGTAGAACCGCTTCTCAGGCTCCAGTGTCGCGATGGCTTCACCGTCCTGCACGACATCAATCACCGCACGGGTCGCAACATAGTTTGGCCCATTGAGGTTATCGACACTGCGCAGCGTCATCTCATAGCCGTGCACTACAAACGGCACATCAATCTGCGCCACCTGAATGTCTTCAACAGTCCACGCGTAAATCCCAGCAACGCCCAACATGGTGACGCCAAGGCCCGCATGCGCAGTCGCCTTGCCCCAATCCGCCCCCGGAAGGCGGATTAGGCGGCCCAAACGGTTCGGCCCACGGCCCGTCCGCTGTGCCAGATCAATCACCACACCCATTAGAACCCAAGCGCCGAGGAACATGCCAACCGGACCGATCAAACTACGCCCTGTTTGCATCGCCCAGACCAAACCACCAATCGCCACACAAGCGACAAAAGCATAGCGCAGTGGATAGAGCGCGCGGCTCATATACGCCCGCTTCCACGGCATCGAAGAGCCAATAGGCAATGCAATGCCCAGCAAAACCATAAACGGCGTGAAGGCTGCATCAAAGAAGGGCGGCCCCACGCTGAGTTTGCGGTCAAAGAACATCTCGGCCAGCAGCGGCCACATGGTGCCCACAAACACGACAAAGCAGGATACCGCGAGCAGAAGGTTATTCACAACCAACGCACTCTCACGGCTCGCCAGTCCAAAGACGCCTTTCGCCTCCATCGCGCCTGCACGCAGAGTAAACAGGATCAGCGCGCCGCCCATAAAGAAGGCCATAATCATCAGGATAAAAATACCACGATCAGGGTCGTTGGCAAACGCATGCACTGACGTAAGCAACCCCGAACGCACGATGAATGTCCCGATGAGCGAGAACCCGAAGGCGAGGATCGCCAGTAGAATCGTCCAGCTTTTGAGCGCCTCACGCTTTTCCACAACAATGGCGGAGTGCAGAAGTGCCGCGGCCAGCAACCATGGCATAAAGCTTGCGTTTTCAACCGGATCCCAGAACCAGAAACCGCCCCAGCCCAACTCGTAGTAAGCCCACCAAGAGCCGAGTGCGATGCCAATGGTCAGGAAAACCCAAGCGGCAAGTGTCCAAGGACGCACCCAGCGACCCCACGCCGCATCAACACGGCCCTCGATCAACGCAGCGACAGCGAAGCTGAAGGTCATGCTCAGCCCGACATAGCCTAAATATAGAAACGGCGGATGGAACGCCAAACCAGGGTCTTGGAGCAATGGATTGAGATCTTGGCCATCAAATGGCGGTACGGCGAGCCGCTCAAATGGGTTTGAGGTCAGCAGAATGAACGCCATAAACGCCACCCCGATGGAGGCCTGAACGGCCAACACCCGCGCGCGCAATGTTGTCGGCAGTTGCGATCCAAACCATGCTGCCATCGCACCAAACAGCGCCACAATCAGCACCCAGAGCAGCATAGAACCCTCATGGTTGCCCCATGTGCCGCTGATTTTATAAATCATCGGCTTCATTGAATGGCTGTTGGCCACCACCACCGACAGGCTGAAGTCGGACGTAACAAACGCCCACGTCAGCGCGCCAAAAGAGGCCGCGACAAGCAAGAATTGCACCGTGGCGGCGGGTTCGGCCACTGCCATCCAGCCGGACCAGCCTTTGGCAGCCCCCACCAGAGGTACAATCGTTTGAATCACTGCCACGCCAAATGCGAGCAAAAGGGCGAAATGTCCGAGTTCTGTAATCATGAACGTAACATATGCGCTGTGGTCCGCTCTTCCAATCACAATCGGCCGCTTAGCACGGCAAAGTCAAAAAGCCGCAGCTTTCACCGCCTGCCCAGCCACGCACGCAGGGCCGGATTATCATCTGCCATGAGCGCTCGCGTGCTCAAAAGCACATCCGACCCAGAATCAGCGACGCCAATAGTATCCGCGCGCATTTTGCCAATCATTGCAATATTCTCGACCACTTGCGGAACATGCGTGACCGTATCAACGATACTGCGTTGGAATTCTTGGGTTTTGACCTGATGTCGCGCACCGAAGTAAAAGGACACAATAACCCCCAGCAGCCACCAGAGCGGCTCTGGCACCAGCGCGATTCCCTGCATCCGCTGCGCAAACCATAAAGGGGCCACCATTGCCGAGACAAACAACCCAAGTGTGCCAAGCGCCAGTGCCGGACGTGGCAAACGGTTCACCCCGTCCATAAAGCGATCAAACCCGCCTTTGACGGGCGCGGAAAACTCGTCCCCGTATTGGTTCATCGCCTGTCCTTGCATCTTTGCGCCGCGTGCAGCACCGGTTTCCGCGTTTTCGCGAAACACTTCGACCGTATCACGCACCACATTCCGGTCCCCACCGAATACGATTCCAAAAAGGCTCTCGATCATCCCCATTGCGCTGTCCTCGCTTTGAATTGTTGAATTGTAAGGTGGTATTGGGGCGTAATGAATTCCTCAGCGCGAATGATCCAGCCGCCCTTTCCCCCTGCCCGTGTGCGCGCGAATTTCCGGCTAGCCGCACGGCGATCCGCCAGCCGGAAATAGTAATTCCGCCGCGCAATCCCGTAAGCATCAACTAAATGATCTGGCGATTCCCGATACGCCCCACGCACCGCTGCAAGGCTTTGTGGTCCCAAAGCCCCATCCACCGTGACCGAATACCCCATCTCGACCAACAACCGCTGCAATATCTTCACCGCATTGCCGCCCGCATTGACATACATGTCAAAAACCGTCGCTTGTAACGCCTGCGGCAACTCCGCAATCAGCGGCCGGTCAAAGTAATGTTCAATGAAAATCGCGACCGCTTGATCGCGTGTCAGACGCCTCACATCAGCGGCGGTGACAGTGCCATCGCGGTCCAAATCGAGGCCAAGGCGGCGCATCGTGTGGATCGTTACACCAAAATTCGTGGCGCCACCCGGATCATCGGGATCGTTCACATACCCGCCCTCGCGGACCACAATACCATCGGCAATCTGTCTGACCGTTTGCATAGCTCTTCTCCTCAAAATTAAGGGAAAGAACGCCATCAAATGGTTAATGCGCACACACTACTGCGCGCGGTGTTAGCTGTCGGGTTCTTGGTACACACCTTGCGCCTTAAGCGCGTCGACAACCTCTTTGGGCATGTATGTCTCATCATGTCTTGCAAGGATTTCAGTCGCTTGGAATACACCGTTCACGTAGTTTCCAGTACCGACCATCCCCTCGTTCTCGCCAAATAAATCAGGCAACACGCCAGTATAGACGACCGCAACACTTGCACCGCCGTCGGTCACGGAAAAGCTGATCTGCTCTCCCTGACCGCGTATGAGTGTGCCTTCTTCGACAAGCCCGCCAATGCGAAAGGTCTCGTTTGGTGCTGGCGGCTCTGCAATCACCTGCGATGGCGCGCGGAAAAAGTTGATCCCGTCCCGCATGCCGTATCCGATGAGCGCTGTTGATCCGATCAGGGCCACAACCGCCACAGCGATCAGCTGAATTCGGCGCTGTTTCTTAAGGCTTTTCATCATGGACTCCGATCAGATTACAGGGACGCACAAATTAAGGAAACAGGGGCGCCATCATCAGGCCCTCTGTCTCTTCAATACCTAACATCAGATTGGCGTTTTGCAACGCTTGGCCAGACGATCCTTTGGTCAGGTTGTCCAATGCTGCCACAACAATCGCCCGCCCATCAATGCGGTCTCCCGTCACACCAATGTGGCAAAAGTTCGATCCACGGATGTGACGTGTCGAGGGCGCCTCGCCAAAGGGCAGCACATCAATAAACGGCTCGGCCTCATAAGCAGCGTCAAGCGCCGCATGAATAGCCTTCGCATCGCCCTTTACATAACAGGTCGCCAGAATTCCACGGTTCGCAGGCATCAGATGCGGCGTAAACTGTACCTTCACGTCCCGCCCAGCGAGCAAGGAGAACTCCTGATCAAACTCACCCAAATGACGGTGCGTCCCGCCAAGCGCATAGGCATGGCAACCCTCTGAAAGCTCCGCATGCAGCAGGTTTTCCTTGAGCGCGCGCCCTGCCCCTGACACAGCACATTTGAGATCCAAGATGATTTCATCCAGATCAATCAATCCGGCCTCTATCAAAGGCCGCAGTGCAAATTGGCCCGTGGCCGCATTGCAGCCTGTGCCCGCCACCAACCGCGCCGATTTGATCTCATCACGGTAAAATTCGGTCAGCCCATAAACCGCCTCCGACTGCTGCTCCAGTGCTGCGTGGGGGTTGCCGTACCAACGCGCGTATTCCTCAGGATCGCGCAGCCGGAAATCCGCAGAAAGGTCAACGATTTTGAGCGTCTTTGGCAGTTTCGCAATCACCTCTTGCGAGGTTTTATGCGGCAGCGCGCAAAAGCACAGATCAATGGTCGAGAAATCAATTTCCTCCATCGTGACCAAATCGGGCAGATCGAGATGGCGCAGATGCGGGAACACCGAAGCCATACTTTGACCTGCTTTAGAATTGCCGCCCAAGGCCTTGATCGTCATGGAGGAATGTCCAGAGATCAGGCGAATGAGCTCTGCGCCCGTATACCCGGAGGCTCCGAGAATTGCGATATTATATGTCATGTCTTTAGTCCTGAAAGAATCCGAAAAATATGATGTCCGAGCCGCATTAGGCAGCAGTAAACGTCATCTCTCGTCGCAGAAATTGGGTCGCGCGGGTACTGACCTGTTTGGGGTCTCCCGTGGTCAAAAACGCAGCCTCCCCGCTGCCCGCTTTGTCAGGGTGACGGGTCAGGTAATCGGCAAGGCTTTCCGCCACCAGATCGGCCTGACTGAACACCGAGACGTCCGCACCCAGCGCCTCCTGAAACGTGTCTTTCATCAGCGGATAATGCGTGCAGCCCAGAATAGCCGCCTGCGGCTTTGGCATCTTGCGCTTGAGCGCATCCACATGGCTGCGCACCATGGCTTCCGCCAAAATCATATCGCCCTCTTCAATGGCATCGACCACACCGCCACAGGCCTGAGCCTCGACATCCACCCCAATAGCGCGGAACGCCAGTTCACGCTGAAACGCACGCGTCGCCACAGTCGCGGGCGTCGCAAAGAGCGCCACGTGCTGCACCGCCACCTCGCGCGGAGGGGAGTTGTCGCCCCACTTCCGCTCGGTCAGTGCCTCAATCAACGGCACAAACACCCCCAGCACACGTTTGTCGGACGGCACCCAGCCCTCCTGCATCCGGCGCAGCGCCGCCGCAGAGGCGGTATTACACGCCAGCACAACCAGATCACAGCCCGCATCAAACAAGCGCTGCGTGGCTGCAACCGTCAAGTCATATATATCGTCGGGATTGCGCACACCGTAAGGCGCGTTGGCACTATCCGCGAGATAGACAAAATTCTGCTCGGGCAAGCGCGCCTGAACAGCCTCCAGAATGGTCAACCCGCCCAATCCGCTATCAAAAATACCTACTGCCATGTGCTATTCCGGCCCTTGAATGTTGTATTGAACCGGAACACTCCTGCTCCGCTCGGACAAGCCTTACGCGCATCAGACGCGGAAATCCACCATCACTCTGCGGCTTTTGCCAAGGGCGCACCGCCCGAACGTATCACGCTGAGCAACTCTTCGCGCCGCTTCGCCGCTTGCGCCTCGTTTGCTTCTTTCACCGGACCAAACCCGCGAATTTGCAGCGGCAGCGCCGCCAGCGCCACGATGGCATCGCGCGTATTCTCGTCCAGTTTGGGCAATACATCGCGCATATCGGCCTCAAACTGCTTGATCAGCGCGCGCTCCATCTTCCGCTCAGCAGTATAGCCGAACAGATCCAGCGGCGTGCCGCGCAGGCCCTTGAGCTTTGCCATCATCCGCAGTGGCCGTTCCAACCATGGGCCGAACTCACGCTTCATCGGACGTCCGTTTGGTCCGATCTTCGACAACATCGGCGGCGCAAGGTTGAAGGACATTTTGAAGTCCCCTTCAAACTCGGCCTGTGCCTTCTCCCGACTGCTCAACAAGAGGCGCGCCACTTCGTATTCGTCCTTATAAGACAGCAGCTTGTGATATCCCTCTGCCACGGCTTCACGCACGGCTGCATCGCTGATTCCGTCGAGCATCTTGCCATAGCGCTTGGCCAGTCGTTTGCTTTGATAGGCAATCAGGTGGTCACGCCTAAAGGCGATCTTCTCATCAAGCGATTTGGGCAAGCTCACCACATTGGGGGTCAGCACTGCTTGGGCTTCGGCAGGGAACAGCACTGCCCAGCGCCCGATTTCAAACGCGCGTAAGTTGCGCTCGACTGCTGCTCCGTTCAAACGGATCGCATCCGTCACCGCTTCCAGCGTCAGCGGGATCAAACCACGCTGCCATGCGCCACCAAAAATCATCATGTTTGAAAAGATGCTATCGCCCAGCGTCGCTTTGGCCAGATCAGACGCATCAAACATCGATAGATCATCTTTGAGCCGCGCTTCCAGGGCCAATTCGAGCCGGTCGAATGGCATCTTGAACTCGGTATCGCGGGTAAAATCGCCCGTGATGATCTGGTGGCTGTTCACGACCGCTCCAGTACGCCCTGTAGAGGTCAGGCCCAGCGTTTTGTTCCCGCCAGAGGTCACCAAATCGCCCCCGATCAGCGCGTCGCACTCCCCTGTCGCCACACGGATCGCTGAAATATCCTCCGGCCGCTCGGACAGACGGCAATGGATGTTTACCGCGCCGCCCTTCTGCGCAAGGCCCGCCATCTCCATCATGCCGGCACCCTTGCCGTCGATCTGTGCGGCCTGTGCCAACACAGCTCCGATGGTCACAACACCCGTGCCGCCGACGCCAGTGATCACAACGTTATACGTACCCTTGATCGCGGGCAGTTCCGGCAACGGTAAATCAGGGATTTTGACCACGGTCGTGGCTTCCTTGCGCACTGTGGCCCCTTCCAGCGTCACAAAGGACGGGCAGAACCCGTTCACGCAGGAGAAATCCTTGTTGCACGATGACTGGTCAATTGCGCGCTTGCGCCCCAATTCGGTATCCGCTGGCACGATAGAGACGCAATTGGACTGCACCCCGCAATCACCACAGCCTTCGCAAACGTCCGTATTGATGAACATCCGCTTGTCGGGATCGGGAAACAGACCGCGCTTGCGACGGCGACGTTTCTCGGCGGCACAGGTCTGGACATAGACGATGGCACTCACGCCCTCGACTTTGGCCAACCGCGTCTGCACGTTTTGCAATTCAGCGCGCTCGAATGTCTCGACGCCCTTAAAAGCCGCGAAATCAATATCCTCTTTCTCGTCATAGACCACGACGAGCTCTTTGATCCCCATCGCCTTCAACTCGGCGACGATGCGCGGCGCATCAAGATCGCCCTCATTGTGCTGCCCCCCCGTCATGGCAACGGCATCGTTATAGAGAATTTTGTAGGTCATATTCGTACCAGCAGCGACAGCGGCACGGATCGCCTGAATGCCCGAATGGTTATATGTCCCGTCCCCGATGTTCTGAAACACATGCGGCGTGGTGGAGAACGGGGCCTCCCCGATCCAGTTTGCCCCCTCCGCGCCCATATGAGTAAAGCCGAGGGTTTCGCGGTCCATCCATTGTGCCATAAAATGACACCCGATGCCCGCATAGGCGCGGCTGCCCTCCGGTACTTTGGTAGAGGAGTTGTGAGGACAGCCAGAACAGAAATATGGCAACCGCCCTGCCAGCTCTTCGGCGTTATCCGCACGCTTCGCATCGGCTAAATCAGCCAACCCAGCGCGAATGCTGTCCGTCCCACGTCCCTCGTCGCACAGCACATTCCCCAGCTTTTCGGCGATATCTACCGGATCAAGCGCCCACGCGGCGGAAAAGAAATCAATCCCCTCCTTGGTTCCACCAAAGACCCGCTGCCCAGAGCGGCTGTCAAACAGCGCCTCTTTGATCTGCACCTCGATCAGCTTGCGTTTTTCCTCAACCACTATGATCAGATCAAGGCCGTCTGCCCATTCGTTGAACCCGCGCATATCAAGCGGCCAAGTCTGGCCCACCTTATAGGTCGTAATACCCAACCGATCTGCCTCATCCGCGTCGATGTTCAGGAGTGACATGGCATGCACCATGTCTAGGTAGTTCTTACCAGCAGAAACAAAGCCGATTTTGGCCCCCGCTTTACCCCAGATGCGCTTATCTATCTTGTTGGCATAGGCGAACGCTTCAGCGGCAGCCCTCTTATGATTGATCAGACGGGCTTCCTGCACGATGCGGTCATCCACCAGACGGATATTCAAACCGTCGTCGGGCAAGTCAAAGTCCGGCGTCACAAAGCGCATGCGATGCGGATCACCGTCCACCACCGACGTCACTTCGACGGTATCCTTCATGGTCTTGAGGCCAACCCAAAGCCCCGAGTACCGCGACAACGCCCACCCATAAAGGCTATAGTCCAGTATCTCCTGCACCCCGGCAGGCGACAGCACAGGCATATAGGCGTCGACCATCGCAAAATCCGACTGGTGCAGCACGGTGGAGGATTCGCCCGTATGGTCATCCCCCATCGCCATGATCACACCGCCATTTACGCTGCTGCCCGCCATATTCGCGTGGCGCATGACATCGCCCGACCGGTCCACACCCGGCCCTTTGCCGTACCACAGGCCGAACACACCGTCGTATTTGCCCTCGCCACGCAGTTCTGCCTGCTGCGCGCCCCACAGGGCGGTCGCGGCCAAATCCTCGTTCAGACCTGGCTGAAACGTAACGCCACTCTCGGACAATTGCTTTTCGGCACGCATCATCTGCATATCCACCGCCCCAAGGGGAGAGCCGCGATAGCCCGTCACCAGACCAGCGGTATTCAGCCCAGCGCGCTTATCCCGTGCTGCTTGCATCATCATCACCCGTACCAATGCTTGTGTGCCGTTGAGCAGCACAGGGCTCTTGGCCAAGTCGAAACGGTCATTCAGTGAAATCTTTTGCGTTGTCATGGTGTTCCTCCCCGAAAACCAACAGGCATGAGCGTATATCAGCACGCCTCGTTCCACAGCACAATAGGTCACAATAACTGACCTGTATAGCTTCTAATGCATGCTTATGTTTTTCTCCTATGGTTTGGGGTGTGTCACGCGTCTGGAATCATATAGAAGACAGATAATCTGAAAGGCGCATCATGGACTGGGACAAACTGAGAATTTTTCACGCGGTTGCGGATGCAGGCTCGCTTACCCACGCAGGGGACAAGCTGAACCTGTCGCAATCCGCCGTGAGCCGTCAGGTCCGCGGCCTTGAGGAGCAGCTTAACACAAATCTGTTTCACCGTCACGCGCGCGGCCTGATTCTCACTGAACAAGGCGAGCTGTTGTTTGACGCCACGACCGCCATGACAAAGCGCCTTGATGCCGCCGCCGCCCGCATCCGTGACAGCGAGGAAGAAGTGTTCGGCGAATTGCGCGTCACTACGACCACCGGTTTTGGCACCCTTTGGCTCGCGCCGCGCCTGTCGAAGCTCTATGATAAATATCCCGATCTCAAAGTGGACCTTATGCTGGAAGAGCGCGTGCTCGACCTGCCAATGCGCGAGGCCGATGTGGCGATCCGGTTCAAAGAGCCGTCACAGGCCGATCTGGTGCGCAAGCGCTTGATGACCGTGCGGATGTGCCTCTATGCGACTCCCGCCTACCTCAAAGAAAACGGTACACCCCAAACGATGGCGGAGTTGTCAAACCACCGCCTGATTTGTCAGAATACCAACAGTGATCAGGTCGGCGCGGGCCTGAACCTCATCCAAGAACTGATGCTCAATGACCTCAGGTCCCTGCTCACCGTGAACAATTACTTCGGCGTGCTTCAAGGGGTTCTACATGATCTGGGCATAGGAGTCCTGCCCGACTACGTCACACAGGATTCTCCGCATCTGATCCGCGTGCTGCCGGATATCCAATCCGCCGAGGTGCCCGTGTTCCTTGCCTATCCCGAAGAGCTGCGCCAATCCCAGCGCGTAGCGGCCTTTAAGGATTTTGTGCAAGACGAGATCATCACATACCGCAAACAGCTCAAGAAAAGCTAGGCGGGCACGCCCTACTCAACCCAAGCCATGCATAAAACGCATAGCGGCAATGCCCTAGAACTTACAGAAACTGCCTTGAAAAGAAGCAGGCTGCATCCTAATTCGACAGTATAAGGATTTTGGTGCTTAGCGCACCTGCCTTATACCTCCCTGTTGGACTTTGCCGGGCCTTAGTGCCCGGCACTTTTTTTCTCTACCTCACGGTCCACAACCCTTCCCCATTTGCACAAACAGCCCTTCCCCCCTGCACGCTCCTGCCCTATGAGATAGGCCAAGTTTTATTGCCAAGTTTTATGGCTCAGCCATTTCATGGCTAGAAGTCAAAGAGCCTACTCGGGAGCGCCACCATGTCAGAGCCAGCAATCACCACAGACATCATCAAAGCCCACGGGCTGAGTGACAGCGAATACCAGACCATTCTGGACCTCATGGGCCGCACCCCCACCTTCACCGAGCTCGGCATTTTCTCTGCCATGTGGAACGAGCATTGCTCGTATAAATCATCTAAGAAATGGCTGCGCACCCTGCCTACTGAAGGCCCCCAGGTCATTTGCGGCCCCGGAGAGAACGCAGGCGTGGTCGATATCGGCGACGGGCAGGCCGTGGTCTTCAAAATGGAGAGCCACAACCACCCCTCCTACATCGAGCCTTACCAAGGCGCTGCCACTGGCGTCGGCGGCATCCTGCGCGATGTCTTTACCATGGGCGCGCGCCCGATTGCCTCGATGAACTCTTTGAGCTTCGGGGAACCAAGCCACCACAAGACAAAACAACTGGTCCACGGTGTGGTGGGCGGCGTGGGCGGTTACGGCAACTGCTTTGGCGTGCCATGTGTCGGCGGCGAAGTCCGCTTTGACAAAGCCTACAACGGGAACTGCCTCGTTAACGCGTTTGCGGCAGGCCTCGCAGATGCCGACAAAATCTTCTACTCCGCCGCCTCTGGCGTGGGCATGCCTGTCGTCTACCTCGGTGCGAAAACAGGCCGCGACGGCGTGGGCGGTGCCACCATGGCATCCGCAGAGTTTGACGACACAATTGAAGACAAGCGCCCCACCGTCCAAGTCGGCGATCCGTTTACCGAGAAACGCCTGATGGAAGCCACACTAGAGCTGATGGCGACAGGTGCCGTGATCTCAATCCAGGACATGGGCGCTGCCGGTCTTACGTGCTCCGCAGTGGAGATGGGCGACAAAGGCAACCTTGGCGTGATCCTCGATCTCGAGAAAGTCCCCACCCGCGAACTGAACATGACCGCCTACGAGATGATGCTCTCGGAAAGCCAGGAGCGTATGCTCATGGTCCTGCGCCCCGAATTGGAAGCGCAGGCCAAAGCTGTCTTCGACAAATGGGACCTCGACTTCGCAATCGTGGGCGAGACGATCGCCGAGGACCGCTTTCTCATCCGCCTCAACGGCGAGATCAAAGCAGACCTGCCGCTCAAAGCGCTTTCTGGCACAGCCCCCGAATACGACCGCCCATGGGTGGAAACACCTCGCGCGGCTCCGCTGACTGACGCACCCACTATTGATCCCATCGAAGGTTTAAAAGCACTTCTGGCCTCGCCCAACTACGCGGGCAAATCATGGGTATACGAGCAATATGACACAATGGTCATGGCTGACAGCGCCCGCACCCCCGGTTGGGGGGCAGGCATCGTGCGCGTGCACGGCACCGACAAATCGCTCGCCTTCACTTCAGATGTGACACCGCGCTATGTCAAAGCGAACCCCTTCGAGGGTGGGAAACAAGCGGTGGCCGAAGCCTACCGTAACCTCACAGCAGTCGGTGCAACACCACTCGCTACAACCGACAACCTCAACTTCGGCAATCCCGAAAAACCGGAAATCATGGGCCAATTCGTCGGTGCGATCAAAGGCATCGGCGAAGCGGTATCCGCCCTCGGCATGCCCATCGTATCCGGCAACGTCTCGCTTTATAATGAGACCGACGGATCTGGCATCCTGCCTACACCAACCATTGGCGCAGTAGGCTTACTCAAAGCAACGACAGACATCATCGGCTTCGATGTTGCCTCTGGCCATGTCGCACTGGTCTTGGGTGAAACAAAAGGCCACCTCGGCCAGTCCGCCCTGCTCGCAGAGGCCTTCAATCGCACTGAGGGCGATGCGCCGCACGTCGATCTGGGCGCTGAATCCCTGCACGGCGATTTCATCCGAAAGCACCATGCGCTCATCGCCGCCTGTACCGACTTGTCTGATGGCGGCTTGGCACTCGCCGCCTTTGAGATGGCCGATCACGCGGGCCTCGGCCTCGCACTGGAAACGGATAACACCGCCCAACTGTTCGGCGAAGATCAGGCGCGTTACCTCATTGCAGCAACCCCACAGAATGTCGCCACCCTGCGCGCAGCCGCAGAGGCTGCAGGTCTCGTCCTAAGCCATGTTGGCATCTTCGGTGGGGACGCCCTCAGCTTTGGCACAAGCACTGCCCAACTCTCTGATCTCGGCATTCTCTACCGCGTAAGCTTCGCCGCAACAGTAACGTAAAGCCAGCTTTCTCATTTGGCCATAAATACTCTGGGGGGCGCTGTGCACAGCACAGCGGGGGGCAGCGCCCCCTTACCCGCTTTCGATCATCCCCATCAGTCGCGCCTTCTCACCGACATCATCCGGCTTCGAGATCGCAGCCGCCAAAGCCTCTAATGACGCAATTGAATGACCCGCGCGAAAGCTGTCCACATGGGGCAGCATCGCACGAATACCTGCCGCCTTGGGCGCGAACCCGTCCCACCGCAGCAACGGATTGAGCCAGATCACGCGCCGTGCAGAAAGGTGCAGCCGCTGCATTTGCCGCGCCAGTGCGTCAGGATCATCGCGGTCCAGTCCATCCGTGATCAAGAGCACCACCGCACCCTGTCCCAAAACACGGCGTGACCAGTCCCGGTTGAACGCTTCCAAGCTCTGCCCGATTCGCGTGCCACCCTCCCAATCTTGCGCCTGCGCCCCTGCCGCTTTCAGCGCTGCATCTACATCGCGCGTACGCAAATGGCGGGTGATATTTGTAAGCTGCGTACCAAAGGTGAAGGCATGCACCTGCGCCCAACCCGCGCCACGCTCATTCGCGACTGCATGCAGGAAATGCAGAATAATGCGGCTGTATTGGCTCATGGAGCCCGAAATATCGCAAAGCACCACCAAATTGGGCCAGCGCGGTTTCGGTTTTTTCAAAGCCAGCGTATCCATCTCCCCACCGCGTCGCAGGGCCGCGCGCAAAGACCGCGCAGCATCCACACGCCCTTGCCCGAAACTGGGGCTTGATCGCCGTGACGGCAGCGGCTTTATCGGCAGGCTTAGCCGCGCCAGCATCCGCTTGGCCTCAGCAACCTCTGCAAGGCTCATCAGCTCAAAATCCAGTGTCTTGAGCCGCTCCGAAGCTGACATGGTCAAGGAGGCATCGACCTCGATCACCGTCTCCTCCTCTCGCGCATCCGCCTCCTCGTCGCGTGGCGGTGCTTCTGCCCCGTCCAGTAGCGCCTCCGCTGCACGCTTTTCGGCGGCTTGGGCAGGACGCTCCTCCTGCACCCCGCGAATGGCGGGCAGCATGGCGGCCATCATATGCTCCAAGAATCTCGGGTCGCGCCAATAAAGACGAAAGAGCTGGGCAAAGATGCGCCCATGCTCAGGCCGGTTCACAAAACACGCATGCAAGGTCCAATAAAAGTCACGCTTTTCGGTGAAGCCCACCGCCTCAACTGCACGGATCGCATCAATCACGCGACCCGGCCCAATGGGCAAACCTGCACGGCGCAACGCGCGTGCAAAATGGGTAATGTTGCCCGTAAGACGCGGGCTGTCGGGAAGCTCAAGGGGGATGTGCTCAACCATTTTGCACCACCTGCGCTTGCCGGGAGTGCGGGATTGAGTTTATTAGCCAAATAGAGAAACGGATCATGCGTCTAGGCTGGCACGGGCTTCATCAAGGAGGCGCTTGGCCTCCGACCCTTGAAGCTTCGCAATATCGTCTTGGTATTTCAGCACCGCCCCAAGCGTGTCGGCAATGACTTCGGGGCTCAGCGTGAGAACATCCAGAGCGAGCAGACATTTGGCCCAATCAATGGTTTCCGCCACACCGGGTTTTTTGAACAGATCTTCGGTGCGCAGACGTTGGACAAAGGCCACGACTTCTCGGCTCAGCGCTTCAGCCGCCTCTGGTGCCCGGGCCGTGAGGATATCCATCTCGCGCTCAAAATCGGGGTAGTCGACCCAGTGATAAAGGCAACGGCGTTTCAGTGCGTCATGGACCTCACGGGTACGATTTGAGGTCAGGATGACGATGGGCGGCTCCGGTGCTTTGATCGTGCCCATTTCAGGGATGGTAACCTGAAAGTCGCTGAGCGCTTCGAGCAGGAATGCCTCAAACGGTGCATCAGTGCGATCCAACTCGTCGATAAGCAGCACGGGCGCGCCGTTCTCGTCTGGGCGCAGCGCTTGGAGGAGCGGACGCTCAATCAGGAACTCCTCGCTAAAGAGCTCCGCATTCAGCGCTTTTCGGTCCGCGCCCCCTGAGGCTTCGGCGGTACGAATGGCGACCATCTGCGCTGCAAAATTCCATTCATATACGGCGGAAGAGGCATCAAGGCCTTCATAGCATTGCAACCGGATCAAGCGGCGGCCCATGCTGGCGGCCAGCGCTTTGGCGATCTCAGTTTTGCCCACACCCGCTTCGCCCTCAAGGAACAGTGGTCGGCCCAGCTTAAGGCTCAAGAACACCACCGTGGCCAAGGGGCGTCCGCAGACATAGCCCTGATCCGACAACATCTTTTGGACTGCATCTATGGATGAAATATCGGTCATGGTCTGTGCGCTCCCGTTTTGCTGCGCTCAGAAGGCCACTGCGCGCACCAAGGGTCAAGACGCCAATGATAGATATGTCACGGCGCGGCGCCCTGCCGCACGGCAAAGATTGACGCGATTCGCGCAAACTGGCATCCTTTCCCCAGATAAAATGAGGTTGCGGGCCGTAGAGGCACTGTAATCCAGATATGAGGCGGACATGTTTAACTCTCGACGAAGTGCAGTGCCCCCCTGCGGGAGGCTGCTATGGCGGATGATCTGACGATCACTGCGGTCACCTGCGTGAAGAATGAAGGGCCGTTCCTGCTGGAGTGGATTGCATTTCACCAATGTATCGGTGTGACGGATTTCTTGTTTTACTCAAACGATTGCGATGACGGGACAGATACGCTGCTCGATGCGCTGGCCGAGCTTGGGCATGTGACCCACCTGGCCAACCCTGCCGAAGGGCGCAATTACCAGATGGAAGCGCTCAAGGACGCCAAAAGGCAAAGCGTTGTACAAGTTGCCGATTGGGTCTGGATTGCCGATGTGGACGAGTTTCCAAACATCCATGTAGGCGATCACAGCTTTTCTGCGCTGATTGACGCCTGTGGCGATCCAGAGACAATCAGCCTGAATTTCCAGTTCTTTGCCAACAATGACATCGAGAGTTTCGAAGACCGCCCCGTGATCGAGCAATTCACCCACAGTCACAACCCCGACATGTGGTGTGGTGAGGCCGCCATTGAGGTCAAATCATTGGTGCGGAAGGATTTCCCA
>RCND010000924.1_pt1 | contig 16614 bp, 5 predicted proteins | sample 2041351 | NCBI WGS metagenome assembly RCND01 (sample SAMN09708230, study PRJNA481090) | Marine sediment metagenome, whole genome shotgun sequencing project. | biome: marine sediment; feature: ocean; material: sediment; isolation source: Sewage treatment plant 12B marine sediment (STP12B) ... | reverse complement strand
TTCCAATAAATTTAGAAAACCTACGATATTACTATCGATGTAGCTTTCAGGATTTTCAAGGCTGTATCTAACCCCAGCTTGAGCGGCCAGATTGCAAACCCTGTCCATTTTTTCAGATTCAAAAAGCTTTGGAAGTTCGTTCCGATCTTCCAAATTCATACGCACAAATGAAAATTGAGCGCCATGAATTGAACTTTCACTTTTAGTATTGAAATTTTCAGCTAATTCCCTTGAAATTCCCAACTCTTTAAGGCGGTCAAATTTCAAATTGACATCATAGTAGTCATTGATATTATCTAAGCCAACAACATTTATGTCCTGCTTTAAAAGAGCCTCACAAAGATGGTAGCCAATAAAACCTGCGGCCCCAGTTACCAAAATTTTCATGATTGACCGATTTTATAAAAATGAAAACCAATCGAGTCCATTTGGTTTTTGTCTAAAATTCTTCTGCCGTCGAAAAGAAAAGCAGGTTTGAGCATGTGTTCATAAATGGTTTTCCAATCATACCCTTTAAACTCGTCCCATTCTGTTAAAATGGCAACGGCATGTGCATCTTTAGCTGCCTTTAGAGGGTCGTTGACCACTTTGAGTAAGCGTCTGTTTTCTTCTGGAGACCTTGTATTTAAATAGTCCAAATCCGCATATACTTGTTCTTCCGGGACTTTGGGGTCATAAATGATAATTTCCGCTTGTTCCTCTAAAAGGGCATCGGCTACGTAAATTGCGGCTGATTCCCTTGTGTCATTGGTGTCTTTTTTAAAGGCCCAGCCGTAAAAAACAATCCTTTTACCAGATACCGTATTGTACAAGGTTGTAATAATGTTCTCGGCAAACCTTCTTTTCTGGTAGTCATTCATAATGATGACCTGCTCCCAGTAATCGGCCACTTCTTGAAGCCCATAGCTTCTCGCTATATACACCAGATTCAAAATATCTTTTTGAAAGCAAGACCCACCAAAACCAACAGATGAATTCAGGAATTTAGGACCTATTCTACTATCATAGCCAATGGCTCTCGAAACTTCTGCTACATTGGCATCTGTCTTTTCACATAGGGCGGAAATGGAATTAATGGAGGACACGCGTTGCGCTAGAAAAGCATTAGCCACTAATTTTGATAATTCAGAAGACCACACGTTGGTCTGTAATATTTTCTCTTCAGGAAGCCAATGCTCATAAATACTACTCAAAGCATCTTTGGCAGTTTGGCCTTCAGGTGTTTCGGCACCACCTATAAGAACACGATCTGCATTCAACAAATCGTCTATAGCTGTGCCTTCCGCTAAAAATTCTGGATTCGAAAGTATTTCAAAATCCACACCATTACCGGTGTTATCCAAAATACTCTTAATGGCACTTGCGGTTCGAACTGGTAAGGTTGATTTCTCAACTACAATTTTATTGTCTCTGGCTACCTTCGCAATATTTCGTGCACAAAGTTCTATATATTTTAGGTCTGCAGCTTGCCCTTTTCCTTTTCCATAGGTTTTGGTCGGCGTGTTAACCGAGATAAAAATAATTTGTGCCTCATCGATGGCTTTATCTACATCAGTGGAAAAGAAAAGGTTTTTACCTCTTGTTTTTTGCACTAATTCTTTCAAACCAGGCTCATAGACTGGTAATTTATCTAGATTGGAATCGTTCCAACGGTCTATTCGTTCTTGATTGATATCAACAACGGTAACTTGAATTTCAGGACATTGGCTAGCGATGACTGACATGGTCGGTCCACCCACGTAGCCAGCACCAATACAACAGATTTTAGATATTTTACTCATTGATTTTAAGTTTTGAAGTGCAAAGATTACAAAATAACTCAACAATCGTTTAAATATTGTCGTTAAAAAGGCCTATTTTCTGGTTGGTGAGTACATTAAAAGAATCCTAATAAATATTAGTAAAGCAATTTCTCTTTTGACCGATCATTTTTTCGTTTTAAACGAAATTTAACGAAGTTTCCAATTTTTAATGGAAACTATGTTTAATTTTGAATCCTGAATGAACTTAACTAAACTGTATTAAATAGTGGAGACACAGACTAAGATTTGGCTTTCCTCACCCCATATGGGAGGTCAAGAACAGGAGTATGTCGAAGAAGCGTTTCGAACCAATTGGATTGCTCCATTGGGGCCCAACGTTGATTTTTTCGAAAAAGCTATCCAAAATTATATCAATAATAAGGTCCACGTAGCTGCTTTAAGTACGGGAACGGCTGCCATACACCTAGGTCTGGAATTGTTAGGTGTGTCTAGAGGTGATGAGGTTTTATGTCAGAGCTTTACTTTTTCGGCCTCTGCGAATCCGATTCTCTACCTTGGCGCGATACCTGTATTTATTGATAGTGAGCGTACAACTTGGAATATTTCACCCACGCTACTCAGGCAGGCTATCGAAGATAGACTTTCTAAAGGAAAAAAACCAAAAGCCATTATCGCTGTACATTTATACGGAATGCCTTATATGATTGATGAGATCAGAGCGGTAGCGGATGAATTCGAAATTCCAATAATAGAGGATAGTGCTGAAGCTTTAGGAAGTTCGTATAAAGGGTTCAATTGTAGTAGTTTTGGTGATATTGGTATTCTGTCCTTTAACGGAAATAAGATCATCACAACTTCAGGTGGCGGGGCATTAGTAGCAAAAAAGGCAAAACATAAAGAAAAGGCGATATTTTTAGCAACGCAAGCAAGAGATAATGCACCTCATTACCAGCACTCCCATGTCGGATATAATTATAGAATGAGTAACGTTCTTGCCGGCATTGGCCGAGGTCAAATGGAAGTATTGGATGATAGGGTAGCTGCTAGGCGAAAGAACTTTGAATTTTACAGGGATAGTTTAAACCATTTTGACGAAATTGAGTTCTTGAAAGAACCCAATGGTTATTTCTCGAACCGTTGGCTCACCTGTATTTTGACGCCTTCATACGAAATTAGGGAAAGCCTTCGTTTGGCATTATTGGAAGATGATATTGAATCAAGACCTTTGTGGAAACCAATGCATATGCAGCCTATTTTTGAGAGCTATCCGAACTACACGGATGGCACTTCAGCCGATTTATTCGATCGGGGACTTTGTTTACCAAGTGGGTCGAATTTAAGGGCTACCGATTTGGAAAGAGTGGTTGCTATATTAATTAAAGAGCTTATATAATGATAAAGAACTACCTAGTAAATAATGCACATCGTTATGCTTCAAAATGGCTCGTATTGGGCATTGATGTATTTTTGATATGTTTATCGTTTGTATTATCGTATTTCATCCGCTTTAACCTTTCGCTCACTTTTGAAGCGGAAGACCTTCTTACCCAGTTGCCTATAGTTGCAATAATAGCCATTATATCATTTCTTTTTACTGAATCTTATAAAGGTGTTGTGCGACATACAGGTGTAAGGGATGTTTATAAAATATTCAATGCGATATGTCTCTCTAGTATTTTAACTATATTCTTTCTTATTATCAATAAGCAATTTGTGATGATGGAGAATTTTAGCATTCCATTGAGCATCATCATTATACATAGCTTGGTAGCCTTTATCGCCTTAACGGCTTCAAGATATGTATTCAAGACTATGTTCTTCAATTTGGTCAAAAAATTCAAGGTGACCAAGAATGTGCTTATTTATGGAGCCGGTGAATCGGGTATTTTAACCTATAATGCCTTGACAAATCAGACAAGTAGTAATGCTAGAGTGCTTGCCTATATTGATGACGATCCAAAGAAGAAAGGTAAAATCATTAACGGCGTGATGGTCCTAGGCAGAGAGGTGCTTTCCGATTTCTTTATAAGCAAGAAAGACATTTCTGAAATTATTGTTTCTATTAATAATGTCAGGGGAAATGAATTAAGGGAGCTTGTAGAAGGGTTGGTGGATTTTCCAGTTCAAGTCAAAATCGTACCACCTGTAGAAAGTTGGATAAACGGAGAACTAAAGCTCTCCCAAATTAAGCAAGTACAGATTGAGGATTTATTAGATAGAGTGCCCATTGATATTAAAAAATCAAAAGTAGAGGGTCAATTAAAAAACCAAGTGATTTTGGTTACTGGAGGGGCTGGATCCATCGGCAGTGAGATTGTCAGACAGATTGCTAATTACGATTACAAATCTCTTATTATAATTGATCAGGCAGAATCTGCCTTATATGATTTACAGCAAGAATTAAAGCAGAATGGTTTTCACAACTTTGTTCCCATTGTAGGAGATATACGCGACAAGAATCGAATGAATATGTTCTTCCAAGAACACAAACCCACCATGGTGTTTCATGCCGCGGCCTATAAGCATGTTCCACTTATGGAATATAACTATTACGAGGCGGTGAAAATTAATATTGCTGGAACAAAGACAATTGTTGACCTTTCATTGAACCACAAGGTGGATAAGTTCGTTTTCGTTTCTACGGATAAGGCTGTTAATCCAACAAATGTGATGGGAGCGACCAAGCGTATAGCTGAAATGTACATCAGTTGTTCTCAACAAGAAAAGAAAACCAAATTCATTACTACCAGATTTGGGAACGTACTCGGTTCTAATGGATCGGTTATTCCGCTGTTTAAAAAACAGATTGAAAAAGGAGGGCCACTAACTGTGACCCATAAAGAAATCACCAGATACTTCATGACTATTCCAGAGGCTTCACAGTTGGTACTGGAGGCAGCAGTCATGGGTGAAGGAGGCGAGATATTCATCTTTGATATGGGTAAATCAGTAAAGATTTTTGATTTGGCTAAAAATATGATCAAGCTTTCCGGACTCAGATATCCTGAAGATATTGATATAAAAATTACAGGTCTCCGACCAGGGGAAAAGCTCTATGAGGAATTATTGGCCAGTGGCGAAAATACTTTGCCAACCTACCATAAGAAAATATTGATAGGTAGGGTTAAAGAGTTGGATTATACACATGTCAAGTCAAAAATAGATGAACTTTGTGTTTCGAATATGTTCTTCGATGGAAATACAATGAAGATAATGAAGGAAGTGGTTCCTGAGTATGTCTCTAACAATTCCGAATTTTGTAAGCTCGATAACAAAGAGGTGACCCTCGGTAAAAAGGAGGAAAATAAGAAAATTTTTCAATCCTAATTTTTTACTAATATTGCAAATAAAATCTCTATATATGTATCGTACTAATGTATTTTTCAAAAGCTCTATTTCGCTAATTTTATTGGCTGCGCTACTATTGTCTTCTTGTGCCTCTAAGGAAGATGTGGTCTATTTTCAAAACACGGGTACTTTCGAAACGATAGTGGACAAAAATAGTTTTACGCCAAAATTCAAAGTAGACGATTTGGTAAACATTCATATTTCCACCTTGGATATAGAGGCAAGTGTCCCTTTTAATTTATTTAGAGGTGCTTCGGAAGGTGGTATACGACCTGAACAAGTAGATTATCTTGTGGATCAGGATGGAGAAATTGATTTTCCCGTTATAGGTAAATTAAAAATTTCCGGGCTTTCTTCTGAAGAAGTTCGTGTTCTTTTGCGAAAAGAGTTAATCGACTATCTTAAGGACCCTATTATTAATATTAGACTTCAAAACTTTTCAGTAACGATTCTGGGAGAAGTACGTCGGCCGGGCACTTACCCTGTTAATGGGGAACGCATTACTATTTTAGAAGCAATTGGATTGGCTGGGGATTTAGGAATAAAAGCAGTTCGACAAAACGTGATGGTCATTCGTGATTTTGACGGTACAAAAGTCTATACCAGAATTGATATGACCAAGAAAGAGGCAATGAGTTCTCCCGTTTATTATTTGACCCAAAATGATGTGGTCTATGTGGAACCTAATCAATCTGCAATTACGTCCTCAACTTTGGATAACAGAGCGACAATAGTAATTTCAATCGCTTCCATTTTGATTACCTCTACGGTAATATTGCTAACGCGAAATTAAAGTTTGTCCATAATGAATTTGAACTCCAAGAATTTAACTGAAAACCATATTGATTTAAAAGAAGTTATTTCAACCTATACAAAGCATTGGAAGTGGTTCTTGCTTTCATCATTTTTTGCTATTATGTTGGCTTTACTTTATTTGAGATATGCGACACCCCAATATGCCGCAATGGCAAAAATTCAAATCGTCGAGGATGATAATGCAGGGTCAGGCTTAGATCTTTTTCAAGAGCTTGGTGTTTTTGGTTCGGCTAAGAACAAAGTTGTAGATGAGATTGAGCTCATTGGATCTCGTTCTAATTTTATCGATGTTGTAAAGGAATTGAAATTGAATACTAAAATAAAGGTCTTGGGCAATGTGAAGCATACTGAGCTCTATAGGAACCCTCCCATTAACTTGAACTTTATTGCCGAGGATTCCACAATAAATAATGCCAATTTTAATTTTTACATCACGTTATCATCTTCCACCACTTTTGGCTATAGCGAAGAGGAAGATAAACCCGTCAAAGTTTATTCTTTTGGAAAAAACATTCAAACCCCAATAGGGGATATCGTTATTACACCAAATATTTTAAGCTTTGAACATTACAAAGACAAAAAACTAGAAGTTTCCATTATGCCGCTCGATTTGGTAGCATTAGGATATAAGGCCAAAACTTTTATTGTTAATACCGATGAGTTGTCCAATATTGTTGATATTACCATAGAAGATCCGATAAAAGAACGCGCTATCAATATTATCGATGCCTTAATTAGAACTTATAATAGAACGGCCATAAATGACAAGCAAGAAGTTGCCGATCGCACTGAAAAATTTATCAATGATCGAATTGGCGCCATCGCTTCTAACTTATCAAGCGTAGATCAATCTGCGGAAGATTTTAAAACAGAAAAGGGTGTTACCGATATCGCTGTAGAGAGAAGTGTAAATTTGAATGTTGGGGTAGTTAATCAACAAGAATTGGCTCGTGCAAGAAATGAGTTGAATATGGCGGCATCCATGAAGAATATTTTGGAAGAAGAAGAAGCCTATGAGGTGCTACCCACAAATATTGGTCTGAGTGACCCTACTATTGCCAATACCACAAATCTTTATAATAAATTGGTGCAAGAACGTAAACGTTTGTTGAAAAGTTCTAATGAGAAAAATCCCGTTATTGTTAATTTGAACCAAGAAATCAACGGACTTAAACAGAGTATGCAGTCAAGTTTGACCAATTCAGTTGGAAATTTGGAATTGACGGTCAATTCACTTAGTGGGCAACAGGCGAGGTTTAATTCAAAGATCTATTCTTCTCCAAAAAATGAAAGGGCCTTAAGGGATATTACTAGAAAGCAACAAACGACAGAGGAATTATATTTGTTTTTGTTGACTAAAAGGGAGGAAGCTCAATTATCAGTTGCTTCTACCTCTGCGAAGTCAAAAATAATTGATAATGCCTATAGTGTTAGTCGAATACCAGTCTCTCCGAAGAAAAAAATAATTTATCTAGCTTCTTTGATATTTGGACTATTAGTGCCTTTCGCAGTTATTTATAGTAGGGACCTTTTGGATAGCAAAATTCATAATATGCATAGTTTGGAAAAAATCACCACTAATACCCCTGTATTGGGTGAAATTCCAAAGCTTTCAAGAAAGCATGACAAACTGGTTATCAAAGAGGATCGTTCCGTTTTGGCGGAATCTCTGAGGATTATCAGAACTAATTTGGACTATTTGATTAAGACGAAACAATCAACAGGGGTCAAAAATAATGTGGTCTTCGTGACCTCAAGTGTTCCGGGAGAGGGTAAAACTTTTTTGTCCACGAATCTTTCCATGATATTGGCAAGTACCAATAAAAAAGTATTGTTGATTGGTGCGGATATTCGGAATCCAAAGATTTATACTTTTTTCTCGGGTAGTAATGTCGATAAGATGTCTAAACCCAGTAGAAACAAAGATGCGGGGTTAACAGAGTTCTTATATGATAATACACTTTCCAGTAAGGATATTATTAATCCTATGTTGGTACATCACAATACCATAGATGTAGTATATTCTGGCAGAATACCCCCCAATCCCGCCGAACTACTACTGAGTCTAAGAATAAAGGAACTTTTTGAAGAGGTCTCTGAAAAATATGATTATGTCATTGTTGACACAGCACCATTGATGGTGGTTACTGATACACTTTTAATAGCTGAACATGCCGATCACTTAATTTATGTAACCAGAGCTGGTGTAACGGATAACAAAGCGGTACTATACCCTTTAAAATTGGAAGAAGAGGGTAAGATTAAAGGACTTGCTTTTGTAGTAAATGATGTTAAAAGCTCTAATTTAGGGTATGGCGGTAAGTACGGATATGGCTACGGAAAAAGGCATAAAAAATGGTGGAAATTATAAGGATTTATTTACTCAAAAAACTTAACCTTGAAGATTTTCTTCAAGGTTTTTTTCGTTTTTGGCGTAAATGTCCTGAGGCTTTTTTTTGGCCTGTCAACCTTAAAATCTGAAAATTCATCCCCTAAAAATTAGGGGTGGATTGTTTACTTCTAATTCCCTATTTAACCCCATTTCGAATTATTTTTAGTTTTTTTAACTAGATATTACTGTTTTAGGTAACTAAAATGAGCTTGGTAATCATAATTGTTAAACGATAAGATCCTAATTTCACAGTGGCCTATAATTAATTAGAGCCTTAAGCTTAGAATTCGATGAAATACACTGTAGTCGATTTTACGTGTAATACACCGATAAACGCCCAAATTTAGACGAAAACAGTTAGGGTATTTACGTCTTTAGTTGTTATTGAATTATCTTTGAATAAAACTTCGTACAGTTAAGTAAAACCGTGCGCATCAATTGCTATAAATTTTAAATAGATGAATAAATTCTACTTCTATCGATTATTTTCATTTTTAGTCTTTTTATTTTTCACCTGTTTTACTTCTGCTCAAACTTTTGGTCCAAGTTCTGGATTAGTGGGCGAAAATGTGAGTAATCCTACAACCTTGCAATTTGGTCCGAATGGGAATCTTTATGTCTCAGAAAGAACAGGTACTATCTGGGAGTTTGCCGTTGCACGAGATGGTGCGGCCCCTGGTTTTGGAACATATACGGCTACCAGTGCGACACCAATAAACACTATAAAAACTGGTGTGCCCAATCATAACGATGATGGCTCGGTAAGCACACTCAACGAAAGACAAGTGACCGGCCTGCATACTGCCGGGACGGCAACGGTGCCAATCCTTTATGTAAGTTCATCTGATGCCCGTGAAGGTGGGGCGCAAGCAGGTTTAGATACCAATCTTGACACCAATTCTGGAGTGCTATCTCGTCTTACTTGGAATGGTAGTGGATGGGATCGGGTAGATTTGGTTAGAGGACTCCCACGTTGTGAAGAAAATCATTCTACTAATGGTTTAGATATTTTTGAAAAGGGAGGGTCTACTTATATAATGCTCCAGCAAGGAGGTAATGCCAACGAAGGTGCTCCAAGTAATAACTTTGCAGGAACCACTGAAACATATTTAGCGGGGTCTATGTTGATTATTAATCTGACCCAGTTGGAAAGTATGCAGGTATATACGGATTCTCGAAACGGAGCATCTTATGTGTATGACCTTCCAACCCTTAATGACCCTACAAGAGCTGATATTACCAATGCTAATCCTAATTTTCCTTACCCTGCTGGTCATCCTATGTTCAATGCGACTATAGATGTCGGAGACCCTTTTGGTGGAAATGACGCTTTAAATCAAGCTTTTACTGAGGTGGGCGGACCTGTGCAGATTTTTTCCCCAGGGTATAGAAATGCCTATGACGTCTTGGTCACAGCCGACGGAAGAATTTTCTCAGGTGATAATGGAAGTAACGATCAATGGGGTGGTCCTCCTGTTATTAGAACGGTTGCGGGTACCTTGAAAGGAGATCAGTCGACTACTACCTATGATGCTGGCGCGGGTGATTATATTACGAATGATTTCAATATAACACCTGGAGTGGATATTAGTGATGGATTACATTATGTAGGTACCATTAATGATGCAAATAACAGTTATTACGCAGGTCACCCGGTACCAATTCGGGCTTTTCCGTCAAGGGCAGGTGTAAAAGTATTTGATAAAATCTCTGGAAATTGGGTGGAGCAGGCCTCTTATAATTGGACCGATTTAATTTCAGGAGTCCGAGGATATTTCAAAACAAGTTTTACTATCGCTGATTTTCCTGATGATTCTCGTCAAGGAGAGTATTTAGCGGGAGCCATAAGTAGCCCTAAAGTAAATATATTGGATCTTGTTTCGTCTTCAACAAATGGGTTATGTGAGTATACCGCCACCAATTTTAGCGGTGCCATGGTCGGCGATTTACTAACCGCTTCTTTCAACGGAAGTATTAATAGGTACCAGTTAGATGGTTCAAATACCGGCTTAGCGACGAAGGATAACTCATTTTTAAGCGGTTTTGGAAGTACACCCCTAGATGTTATCGCCCAAGGTAATGACGATATCTTTCCTGGGACAATATGGGCCGTTACCTATGGTGCGAACAATATTACCGTGTTTGAACCCGCTGATTTTGGCGCATGTTTACAACCCTCGGATCCGGGATATGAACCCTTGGCAGATTCTGATTTTGATGGTTATAGTAATTCGGATGAAGTAGATAATGGCACTGATCATTGTAATGGCGGAAGTAAACCCAATGATAATGACCTTGATTTTATTTCAGACTTAAATGATTTAGATGATGATAATGACGGTATACCTGACCTTACCGACGTATTCGCTATCGATGCCGACAATGGTACAACCACTAATTTGCCCGTGAACTACCCTTTTTGGAACGATGACCCAGGAACAGGGTTCGTTGGTCTTGGCTTTACAGGGTGGATGAACAATGGGGTCACTGATTATTTAGATCAATATGATTTTGATAATCTTACTTTTGGAGGTGCAGCGGGGAAGGCAACAATTACGTTGGTTCCTGACGGAGATGCTTTTGGCGCTACGAATACACAACAAAACGGTTTCCAATTTGGAATAAATGTAAATAACAGTTCACCTGTATTTACCGTTCATTCGAGAATCGAAAACCCTTTTTTAGTAACTCCTCCGGTCGATTCGCAATCGTATGGAATATTTATAGGAAACGGAGATCAGGATAACTATTTGAAGGTGGTTATTATGGATGGTACGGTTAATGGCGATGGAATTGATGGTTTCCAGGTAGTTTTGGAAAATGGGGGCACTCCTACGGCAAATACGTTTGATGTGCCCAATTTATTGGCTACTTCAGGAATTGACATTTATATCAATGTGAATCCGGTCGCAAATACAGCTCAACCCTATTATTCTCTTGATGGCGGTACAACTGTAGTGCCAATCGGTACTGCTATTGTATTACCAAATAGTTTTCTAAACCCTGGTGATGATACAGGCATGGCGGTAGGTATTATTTCTACCTCTGCAGGACCAGGTCCTGCTTTCAATGCCACTTGGGATTTCATAAAGGTTACAGAGGATGGTCTGGTAGGTATTTCCGTCGACCCTAATCCTGTTGCTTTCGGAAACTTAGCGTTAAATTCAGGGTTAGCAGAAATTACTGCCGCCGCTTTAAATACTGGGGGCCCATCAACTGGAGTTATTCAAATAACGAATATTGTAATCAATGGTGCTGATTCGGCAATGTTTGCCACTTCACTAAGCACACCTCAGTCAGTCGGTCCCGGTTCAACACAGGGCATTCCAGTAAGTTTCACACCAAACGGTGTGGCTGGACTGAAGACAGCAAGCCTTGTCATTACGCATAGTGGCGTGAATTCACCGCTCACCGTACCGCTCACTGCGACGCTATCAAATTCAATCTTAGTTAGTAGAATAAATGCTGGGGGTCAGTCAGTTACAGCAACTGATGGCAATATGAATTGGGAGTTTAATGCTGATACAGGGGCTTATGTGGGAACTACGTATAGTGTCAATACAGGTTTAACATTCGATTCTAATTTGACTTTTGCCAACAGACACCCATCTATTCCTGCAAGTATTGATCAAGCCACGTTCAATGCATTATTTGCGCAAGAGCGTTATGATCCTTCAGGTGGGGCTGATATGAATTTTTCAGTTCCTGTACAAAATGGAACGTACACTGTAAATCTTTTTATGGGGAATAGTTTTTCTGGCACGAATCAGGTAGGCCAGCGCATTTTTGATATTGCCTTAGAAGGAACTATGCTAAAAAATGACTTAGATCTTATTGCTGAATTCGGAGACCAATCCGGTGGAATGCTTTCCTTACAGACCGATGTATCGGACGGAGTGCTTAACATTGTTTTTCTTGGTGAGATAGAGAGCCCATTAGTGAATGCTATAGAGGTGTTAGCTGGTGGTTCAGCATTTCCTCCAATTGTTATTCAACCGATAGCGGATATCAATAGTGAAGAGGGGGACTCAGGTACGTTTTTATCTGTTAATGCTACTGGCGGAGACCCTATTGAAAACTTAACCTATAGTATTTCTGGTCAGCCAAGCGGAGTAGATATCGAGCCTGGAAACGGGCAGGTTTTTGGATCTATATCTGTAGGTGCCTCTACAGGTGGCCCCAATGGTAATGGTATTTATTCCGTAACGATTACAGTAAGCAAACCGGGGTCAAACCCTGTTACGGAAACTTTAACTTGGAGTATTCTTTCTGATTTTTGGATTGATAAAAATGAGAACTTAAGCTATACCGCCAGACATGAGTGTTCTGCGGTGCAGGCAGGTGATAAATTTTTTTTAATGGGTGGCCGTGAGAACGCACAAACAATCGATGTGTACGATTATACCACCAATACATGGACCAATTTGACGGATTCTGCCCCAGTCGAATTCAACCATTTTCAAGCTACGGAATATCAAGGTTTGATTTGGATAATTGGGGCTTTTAGTACTAACAATTATCCAAATGAAGTTCCAGAAGAATTTATTTGGGCTTTTGATCCTGCAACAAATGATTGGATTCAGGGGCCTCAGATACCCGCTGGTAGAAGACGGGGGGCTGCAGGGCTTTCGGTTTTTAATAATAAATTCTATGTCCTTGCAGGAAATAACGATGGTCATAATGGAGGTGCCGTCGCTTGGTTCGATGAATATGACCCAGCTACGGGTGTTTGGACACAACTAGCAGACGCTCCTAGGGCGAGAGATCACTTCCACAGTACAATGATCGGTTCGAAGCTCTATGCAGCTGGAGGCCGACTTTCCGATGCTTCCTCTGCATCTGTATACAAGCCCGTTATACCTGAGGTCGATGTCTTTGACTTTGTTTCAGGTACTTGGAGCACACTTCCAGCAGCTCAAAACATTCCTACGCCTAGAGGAGGAGCTTCTTCTGTTAATTTTAATGGAAAATTGGTAGTTATCGGCGGTGAGGTACAAAATGAATCGGTTTATGGCGTGAATACTTCTGATGCTTTGAAGATTACCGAAGAATATGATCCTGCCACTCAGATGTGGACTAGATTATCTGACCTGAATAGCGAGAGACACGGTACGCAGGCGATTGTTTCTGGACCAGGGATATTTGTTCTTGCCGGTTCAAATCAGTTAGGCGGTGGTAATCAAAAAAACATGGAATATTTGGGTGCCGATAACCCTGTAGGAGCGCCAAGTGTTTCAAGTGCACTCTCGGCACCTACAAATGTGATTATTGCCGATGGTGCTACCGAAGATATTCCTTTGAACGTAGGTAATGGAAATGTGGGTGTTTTTGTCACCTCAATAGAGATTTCAGGTCCAGACGCTGCTGATTTTAACATCGTTTCAGGTGAGCTCACCAATCAATTGCTGAATGTGAATTCATCACAGACCTTGACCGTTGGCTTAAGTGGTACAGGGGCGAATAGAAGTGCTATTCTGACTGTGAATTATGGAGTCGATCAATCGACCACGGTTAATCTGGCCAATTTCGATAATAACTTGAATGTTAACAATCCAGGTACTCAAAACAACAATGAGGGCGATGTCGTATCCTTACAGATACAAGGCAATGGTGCTAGTAATTATAGTGCAACCGATCTACCGCCTACTTTGACCATTGATCCTAATACCGGACTAATATCGGGTACCGTTTCTACAGGAGGGGGCAATTCAGGGGCTTTTGAAGAAAATAATGGTTTGATAGTTATTGAAGCTGAATCCGGTGCCTCGGTTCCTACCTGGATGCAAACCACTACCGGTGGTGCCAGTGGAATCATTGCGGGATCAGACCATTTGAACAACATTAACGGTGGTACAATACCTTATGATATTACGGTAAGCACACCTGGGGTATATCGTTTTACTTGGAGAAGTTTCTATAGTGGGGGATCTTCAACGGATGAAAACGACAACTGGTTGCGCTTTCCAAATGATAATGATGTTTGGTTCTTTGGATACAAAGGGGACCCCGTAAGCGAAGCAAATCTGATCAGCAATGTACAAGGTGCTCAAACTGATATTCTTTTCCCAAAGGGAAGCAGTCGTGTGAGCACGGGTACAAGCCCTGAGGGAGCTGGCAGTCAAGGTTATTTTAAAATCTTCAGAGCTGGTGGGTCTAGTGAAGTCTATGATTGGCAGGCTTTGACTAGTGATTTCGACGGGCATGATATTTATGTTTGGTTTGTCAATGCAGGTACATATACGATGGAAATCTCCGAGCGTTCTGCTGGTCACGCCATCGATAAGGTAGCCTTGTATAAAGTTGACGGCACCAACTACACGGATGGCCAATTGACGGCAGCGCCAGAGTCAAATCGTGCTGGCGGTGTCGCTGCTTCGCAAAATAGTCCGTATACCGTCACGGTTTCTGTAGCTGATGGGGGTAATCCTCCGTCTACCGCCAATACACAATTTACATGGTATATCGGGGAGGCAGGGGATCCAATTGCAAATGCGGAGGCCACACCAACGAGTGGTTTTATTCCCTTGGAAGTGACCTTTACAGGTAGCAATTCGACTGATGATATAGGTGTCACCGGTTATCTGTGGGATTTTAAAGATGGGAGTCCTACCGTGACCACCCCCGATCCAGTGCATACGTTTACCGATCCGGGTACTTATGTGGTAGAACTGACGGTTAATGATGCAAATGGGAACGAAAGTACCACTACAGAGACTATTACTGTAAATGATCCCGCTTTGGCAGGTGATATTCGCATCAATGCCGGAGGAACTGCATTAAGTTTTAATGGGGTCAATTGGTCGGCTGATCAATATTTCAATGGCGGTCTTCTTTTTGATAACGATGAACCAATTACCAATACAGCAAATGACGCCTTGTACCAAAGTGAACGCTACAGTAGCTCCGGTACTTTGATTTATCAAATACCAGTTGTTGCCGGTGATTATAATGTAAACCTTCATTTTGCCGAATTATTTTTCGGTGTGGTTGGTTCGGGTAATCCAGGTGGAATCGGGTCACGGGTCTTTAATATCAACATTGAAAATGGCCAAGAAGTAATCAATAATTATGATATCGTTGCGGAGGCAGGTGGTAGTGCAACTGCGGTGATTGAAAATTTTGAAAATGTAACGGTAAGCGATGGAAGTTTGACCATTACCTTGACCTCCGTTATCGAGTTTCCAAAAATTTCAGGAATTGAAGTATTGTTACCTGGTAATAGCACTGGTCCTAATGTTTTTGCAGGCGACGATCGAACTATTACGGTACCTAATACAACCTTGACTTTAGACGGTTCTGCAACCGACCCAGATGGTGGTACTATTACTTCTTATATATGGACACAAGTTAGTGGTCCAAGCATTGCAACCTTTAGTTCAACAATAGTAGAAGACCCAGTAGTCAGTGATTTGATTGAGGGAGCCTATGTTTTCCGATTAACTGCTACCGATGATGAAAATGATAGTGGCTTTGATGATGTAACTATTACTGTTGCAGGTGAACCAGGGTCGCTTCTCATCAATTCTGGAGGTCCAGGTTTTGTCTTTAATTCGGAAGATTGGATTGCTGATGACTATTTTGTAGGAGGTGACTTTTTCGGTGACCCTATTGCTATTGCTAATACTGACAATGATCAATTGTACCAAACCGAAAGGTTTGGGCCAAGTGGTTCGAATGTAGTTTATGAAATTCCAGTTATTGCAGAAGGAGATTATAACGTAGATCTACATTTTACCGAATTATACTTTGGGTTACCGGGCTTTGGTGTCAATGGAGGAATTGGTTCTAGGGTTTTTAATATTGATGTTGAAAACGGACAAGCACAATTCAACAACTATGATATTTTTGAAATTGCCGGCGGAGGCGCTATTGCTTTAATTGAATCGTTGAAGTCAATTACGGTAAATGATGGTAATTTGACCATTACGTTGACGGCGGTAACAGAAAACCCAAAAATATCAGGTATTGGGGTATTTGAAACACGACCACCAGAAGCAAATGCCGGTGCCAATCAAACGATTACATTGCCAACCAATAATGTAGTTCTTAATGGAACTGGCATAGATCCTGATGGTGGGGATATAGTATCCTATCAATGGACACAAGAAAGTGGTCCAGGAAACGCAACACTGATTGGAGATACTACCGAAGAGCTCACTGCGAATGACTTAATTGAAGGAGAGTATGTTTTCAGACTCACGATTACCGATAATGAGAATGTCACTGGTTTTGATGAAGTTACAGTAACAGTTCTTCCTGAAAATGTAAATATAGCCCCAACGGCTATTGCTATAG
>RCND010000923.1_pt1 | contig 16618 bp, 8 predicted proteins | sample 2041351 | NCBI WGS metagenome assembly RCND01 (sample SAMN09708230, study PRJNA481090) | Marine sediment metagenome, whole genome shotgun sequencing project. | biome: marine sediment; feature: ocean; material: sediment; isolation source: Sewage treatment plant 12B marine sediment (STP12B) ... | reverse complement strand
GTATGTTTGTATCTCACCGCAACTATTAGGCCAATTTAATGGTCCCTTGCAAGATACAAAAAACCTGTCGATTTATCCTGTATGCGCATTACACTCATTGAAAGCGGAAAAACAAAGGACCCTTTTATCAGGGAAGGTGTAGAGCTTTTCAGGAAACGGGTAATCAGGTATGTCCCTTTCAAGATTGAGACGCTGCCTGATCTGAAAAACACCCGGAATCTGACTATGAAGGAGGTACAGGAAAAGGAAGGACTGTTGATCCTGAAACGCCTGAAGCCCGGTGATTATATGATTCTTCTGGATGAGCGTGGCCAGGAATTCCACTCCATTTCTCTTGCCGAGTACCTGAATGGACTTGAGGGCAGGGTGAACCACCTTCTTTTTGTAATAGGTGGACCGTATGGCTTTTCTGAAGCCGTATATAAAAGGGCCGATGCTAAGCTTTCCCTCTCAAAACTGACCTTTTCCCACCAGTTGGTTCGGGTGATTTTTATGGAACAACTCTACAGGGCGTATACCATTTTAAAAGGAGAACCCTATCACCATGCATGATCAAACCAAATATCCCAGATTTATACTGTTGCTTACAGCTTCCATATTTATGGTAGTGGGAGTTATATCGGCCACACTCTCCAGAGAAGGAACCTATTCTCAGAAAGATAAGCTGAAGTTTGAAAAGACCCTGCACAAAAAGGAGCGTTTGCTGAAGGAGGAGTTCCAGGAGCTGGAGGCCTTGCTTAAAAGTGATACTCCTACAGGCTTGCTTGATAAGAAATCAATGGAGTACCAGGAGTTGGCTACCCGGGAGGGGATTTTTATTTTTTACTACGACCAGGGACTCCTGAAATACTGGTCCGATCATACCGTGCCAGTTTCGGAGCGATGGAGACCACGAATGAACAGGCCTTTTGTTTCCCTTAGAAATGCATATTATACTACCGTAGTACAGCCCTTTGATAAGGGCACCCTGGTGGGAATGATCGAAGTGATGACCCATTATCCTACGCAGAATGAGTTTCTAATAAACGGGTTTCAGCGCGATTTCAAGCTTGATCCAGACGTAGGCATAGAGTTTTTTGAAGCCGATGGGTCAGAACCGGTTTATAATGCAGCGGGGGACTATCTGTTTTCCCTCGATTTCTCAAATGCAGGGCCCAGGTCGACTGGACTGAAGGTGCTGGCTTTATCCAGCCTGCTGATTTCTCTGCTGCTCTTTTTTTCGGGATGTTGTTCGGTATTGAAACGCACTTCTGGCCGCCGCAGATACCTTTGGCTTGGTCTGATAACAATTCTGATTGCCGGAAGTGTTGTGGCCGTATTCCGTTACTCCTTCCCGGCTATGCTTACTGAGACGGAGTTATTCCAGCCCGGAATATTTGCCAGCCGCCTTTTCCCCTCCCTTGGGGCCCTGCTGGTAAGTTCTGTATCGGCTCTGCTCCTGGGCGGACTCTACTACCTTTTTGGAAATCTGGAGGAGCTTAAATCGGAACGCTGGAAAAGAGGATCCGCCACCTTATTGTTTGTGTTCGCTGCTCTAATTTTCCTGGTAATTGAACATTTGATTCGTATCCTGGTGCTGGATTCCAGCATTTCCTTTGAGGCCCACCGGGTAACCACTTTTACCGGCAATACGGTGGTGGGATTGTCCGTGATCATTATCTGGGTTATCTTGCTGGGTCTGGTCATTGACAAGGCGATTGTTCTGCTATCGGGATCGCCCTGGAGGCCTTTGTTGTATGGATCAGTTGTCCTGTCTATGACCCTCCTGCTAAGCCTGTTTTTTCCGGCTATGAATAGCTCCTGGCCGGGCTTTATCGCTCTCTTGCTTTTTTTGAGCGCACAGGTCTACATCAGGCACCAGCAGACAGGACGAATCCCCTTTTCACGTTTTACTTTCCTGATCCTGTTTATCTCGCTCTTTATGACCGTCCGTCTCCAGGAGAACACTCGCATCAATGTGGAACGCGAACGGGAGGTGGAGCTGGTTAAGCTCTCCTCGGAACATGATCCGGTAGCCGAGATGCTCTTTAGTGAAATGTCCATGGCCATACGAAACGACTCTGTTTTTGCACGCTTCCTGAACCAGGACCCTATTCCCATTGAAAGGGTGGTGGATAGGTTGAGTCGCAACTACCTGTCAGGTTACTGGAGCAAATATGACCTGCAGGTAACTGTTTGCCGGCCCGATGATAACGTTTATCTTGAACCTCCCGATGATATATGGGAACACTGCTATACCTTCTTTGATGAGATGATCCTGGAGAGTGGTATGGAGGTAAGCGGGAGCGATTTCTATTATCTTGACAACCTTAATGGCAGGATATCCTACCTGGCATCGATCCCCTATTACCGTGCCGAGAGCGAACACAGGGTCTATATTGAGCTCAATTCAAAGATTTTCTCAGAAGAACTGGGATACCCTGAATTGCTTCTGGACGATAACTATAGTTTATTCACAAGTTCCCGCTTCTCCTTTGCCAGATATAACGGGGGAGAACTTTTTACCCAGAACGGGGATTTTCCATACAGAACTACCTGTTCCCGCTACACCAGCAGGGAAAATGAATTTGAGACCATCACCCTTGATGGATTCGACCATAGTATTTACAATGTGGATGATCAGAATACCATTATCGTTGGGAGCCCCTCCATTACCCTAATCGACTACCTGATCTTCTTCTCCTATATTTTTGCCTTTAACTTTCTTGTGGCTGCCCTGGGGTATTTAATTCTTATCATTCGTAAGCAGCCCACTATAAACTGGAGTTTTAAAAACAGGATCCAGAATTCGCTGGTGGGAATTCTCTTTTTCGCTTTTGTATTGATCTGTGCCGGGACCATCTATTTTATTATTCAACAGTACCGGGTCAAGCAAAATGATAACCTGAGAAATACCATGCGCTCCGTTTATATCGAGCTGGTGCATAAGCTAGAATTTGAAGAGGATCTGGAAAACTGGTCGTCCGACTCCTATTACAACCTGGATGAGTTGTTGAGGAAGTTTTCCAATGTGTTTTATACCGACATTAACCTGTATAACCAGGAAGGTAACCTGCTGGCCACCTCCCGCTCGGAGATCTTTGACAGGCAGTTGCTCAGCTACCGGATGAACCGGCTGGTTTACGAAAATCTATCTCAAGGAAATGCATCGGAATATATTCATAATGAGCATATTGGTAAGATGGAGTACATCTCCGCCTATGTGCCTCTTATGAACAGTGATAATAAGTTCCTGGCCTACCTGAACCTGCCCTATTTTACCCAGTCGGGAGCCTTGGCAAGGGATGTTACCAACCTGGTGGTCGCTGTGATCAATATTTATATGATCCTTATTCTGCTAATACTTCTGGTGAGTGTTTTCCTGGCCGACCGGATCACACAACCCCTGCGGATGATTCAGAACCGTATTGCCCAGGTGAGCCTGAGTCAGAAAAATGAGATGATTCAGTACGATCGAAACGATGAGATCAAGGGACTTGTGGAGGAGTATAATTATATGGTGCAGGAACTGGAACGGAGTGCCGGGTTGCTGGCACAATCGGAGCGTGAGTCTGCCTGGCGCGAAATGGCCAAGCAGATTGCCCATGAGATCAAGAATCCTCTGACACCAATGAAGCTAAGTGTGCAGCATCTTCAGCGCACGATTGCAGAAGGAAAGGATGATCCCGAGATGGTGAACCGGATCTCTGCGACACTCATTGAACAGATCGATTCCCTGTCGGCCATTGCCCGTGAATTTTCCGATTTTGCCAAAATGCCCAGGGCCAAAAACACCAGGATCAACCTGGTCCCCAAGCTGAACAGCCTCCAGCAACTATTTGAAACCAGCGACCGGGCGAAGATCCATATTGACATGGGGAAATATCAAAAGGTCTTTGTGATGGCCGATAAGGAGCAGTTAATGCGGGTATTTATCAATCTGGTGAAAAACGGACTTCAATCCATCCCCGAGGGGAGAGAGGGAGTTATCAGGATCGGTCTGGAGACAAATTCTCATAGGATGGTGAAGGTCTCTATTAGTGATAATGGAAAAGGAATTCCTGAGGAGATACGGGATAAACTGTTCCAGCCCAACTTCACAACTAAGTCGGGGGGCATGGGAATGGGTCTGGCCATTACCTATAATATTATAAGGTCCCTGGGAGGACGAATCTGGTACGATACAGTTTTACATCAGGGAACCACATTCCACGTGGAGCTCCCTGAATCCGTGGAAAAAAGATAAGATTCATCTAATTTTTTTGTTATATTTCGCTTTGATTGCCATAGAAACCCTGACTTGAACTTGAAAAGAACCATATACCTGGTTGTTTTATTTATGGGCTTTGCTTTTCAGCAGGCTCATTCTCAGTCATATACTCCCATTAGCGGAGTCATTAACGATTATACCTCCATAAGTGCCATTCTGAGTTACGACGACAACAATGTTGATTCGGTGGTGGTGGCCAGCGCTCTTGCTTTTAGGGTGGGGGATACGGTGATGATCTATTGTGTAAAGGGTGCCACTATTGGTACAGAACCCGATTCTTATCCCCCCGGCGATGATGGTTATCCCCCCGGCTTTGATGCCCAGTCTCCAAGAAATACAGGAAGATATGCTTTTGTGATTATTCAGGAGATTGTGGGCAATACGGTGGTGCTTAATGCCACGGTAAGACCTGATATAGGGCCTATGGGAGCTGGTGAGGTGGCCCAGTTGATCAAGGTACGGTCCTACCGCTATGCTAATGTGACCGCGTCTGGACTATCAGCTCCTTCATGGAACTCAGTTACTGGAACGGGGGGAGTAATCACCCTCTTTGTGCATGGGATACTCAGGCTGGATGGCGATATCAGTGTCAACGGAGACGGTTTCAAAGGCGCATTGGGAAGCAGTGATGACTTTTATTCGGGTCTATGCTCAAACACTGACACTCTGCTCTTTTACGAAAATTTCTATTTAGATGCTAATGTACGTGCCGGGTTAAAGGGTGAAGGTATTACAGATACCCAGTTTCTATATAACAGAGGAAAGGCCTCCAATATCAATGGCGGTGGTGGAGGCAATGGTCTTTTTGCGGGGGGAGGCGGTGGTTCCAACTGGTCGGCTGGGGCACGTGGAGGAGCAGAGTCCACGCAATGCGCTCGCGGAGTATCTGTGACCGGTGGAGCGGGTGGTTTTGGTCTGGGACGTCTGGGATGGTATTATATAAACAATAATGCTGCCCAAAGCAACCGCGTTTTCTTTGGTGGAGGTGGTGGAAGCGGTACTAGAACGGCCTCAGAGACTTCAAGCGATGGTGGCAATGGTGGCGGTATTGTGGTGATTATAGCCGATACCATTTTAGGGAACGGCGGCAGTATTTATGCAAATGGAGGAGATGTATCAGGCGCTGCTGTAAATGGTGCAGGAGCCGGTGGTGGCGGCGGTGGATGTATAATTCTGGATGTAGCCGGGTATCAGGGCGCTCTTAGTCTTTCAGCGGTAGGAGGAGATGGCGGCAGCACCACAGGAACTGATACCACCGGCATGGGTGGTGCAGGTGGTGGCGGGATTTACTGGTTGGCTGGAGATACCCATCCGGGCGTTACAATTGACGGTTCTACGGGGACCAATGGAACACACATCAGTTCCGGACATGATACCCTGGTATCGCCAGGCTCGCCTTTTCAGCAGAATGACCTTGTTGCCCCTTTAAGGGGATTCCTGTTCAATCCTGTACCTTCTGAATTTACAGTTTGTTCTGATCAGGTTCCTGAAGTTATTGTGGCATCCGAACCGAAAGGAGGAGATGGGATTTATACCTACCAGTGGATCGATAGCACAAGAATACAGGGTATCTGGGGAAATGCTCCAGGGATCAGCACTTTACAGAACTATGCTCCCCCACAACTATTAGATTCCACATTCTACAGGAGGATCGTGACCTCAGCCTCAGGAACAGTGAGGGACACCAGCTTTCGCATTGCTGTCTATGTACATCCCGAGATTACCGGCAACACCATTGCTGCAAATGATACAGTCTGTTCCGGGAATGCACCTGAACTCTTTGTCTCAGCAGCTACCATTGGAGGCGGGCCCACTGGAGGATCCTATAATTACAGATGGCAACATATGCCCGATGGTTCGGGTGCATATAGCGATATTACTGCTGTTACGGGAGAGCCCACTTACCAGGCCGGCGGCCTGATTACCTCCACCGATTACCGCAGGATCGCCCTTGCGGGGGTCTGTATCGACACTTCCAATGTAGAGCGAGTAAGGGTACTTGAAACCCTCACCGGAAATGATATTACCCCATTTGATACCATTTGCTTCAATACCATTCCTGACCTGATCAACGGTCTCGCACCCTCCAATGGGGATCAGGATGATCTTCGTTACCAGTGGCTTACTTCTACCAATCCAGGGCTGATGGGTACCCAGATCCCGGGTGAAACAACCATCAGCTATCAAAGTCCGGCCCTGAGTCAGACTACCTATATCAGAAGGGTCGTGCTCTCGGGAATTGATGACGCATGCAAGGATACCAGTGCTTATGTGGAGATCCTGAATGTCCCGGATATAACTAATAACAGCATCACCGCATCGCAGACGCTTTGCCAGGAGGATCAAGCCGGTCTTCTAAATGGAAGCTCACCCGGTGGAGGCCACCTGGGTCAATATACGTATACCTGGATTGCCAGCACCGATCAGACCAGCTGGGCACCGGCCACGGGTGGGGGAGCTAACGATGTGGCGACTAACTTTGATCCGGGGGTGATGAGCGGCGATACCACCTGGTACCGCAGAGTGGTTGGATCCGGAGGACTGGAACTGGTCTGTAAGGATACCAGCAGCTTCATTGTCATTGAAGTAATTCCTTCCATCACCAATAATCTGGTAAGTCCTGCAGACCTGGTACAATGTCAGCAGGAAATGCCCGAAGCCCTGACTGGCTCCTTGCCTGGAGGAGGCGCCACCGCAGCAGGAAACGATCCCACAAGGGTCTATCGTTGGGAAGAGGCCCAGATTGAAGGAGTGCCGGGCTCAGGCGATTGGAACCATCCATCATCCGGAGCTGCAGCACAAGATTACACAGATCCCAATCAACTGATCACAGATGTGGATCGCTGGTACAAGCGGATTGTTATTAGCGGTCCGGCCGGAGAGTGTACCGATACCTCCAACCATGTACGCCTGGTGGTCCATTCCGAGATTACTGCCAATGCCATTGATGCCACCGAGGCTATCTGTTTTGAGGATACAAGGGCCCTAAGAAATAGCGCACTCTCAGGTGGTGAGGATACCATCACTCCGGTTTATACCTGGCGTCGCTGGCTGGAGGGAGAGACCTCGGCCGATGCAGTAGACATCGCAGGATCTGACGAGCAGGAATATGTGAGCGGACCTTATACCGATCCGGCTACACTCATCTACAATTACGACCGTATGGTGGAGATCGGGGCCTGCCGGGATACCTCGGGTAGCATGCTGGTGACTGTGATGCAACTTCCGGGAGGCGAACTGACCGATCTCGATTTTGTTGCCTGTGAAAAGGATACGTTTTTACGGCTGGACCTGAATATGGCTGGTTTGACGACGGGACATTATATAACTCCCTGGGAGGTTTATCTGAAGGATGGCGTGCATACGGGGATCGGACCGGGATCTGTCGATCAGGATCTGGATACCATGGGTATCGTGATGGATACCGATGAGGCCGATTATGTAAGCTATACCTACGAAATAGAATCGATTCGTTATTACCCCGAAGGGGGTGCTTATGCATGCATCTCCTCGGTAGCGAACCTGCCCCTAAGTCCTGTAGTGGTTGATCTGAGCCGCAGGCCCGATCCAGTGATCCTGGTGGATGGTGAAGCGAGGGATAGTTTCAAGGTCTGCAATACCACTGCAACACTGGTGATGGATCCCGATAACGGATTCCTTAGTAAATGGAGCGACCCAAGCGGTTCGGTCTTCTTTTCTCCTGGTAGCGGTGCCAATGAGTATCAGGTCTCCATTCCAAATAATCATGATGACTTTGGGGAATACCGGATATATGCGAAGAGTGAGGCGGGAGACTGTGCCGGGCTGGATTCCATTGATCTGCACTTCTTTGAGCAGCCGGCAGACGCCTACGCCGGGGAGGATACCATGCTCTTCCTGATCGATAAAGTACAGCTGAGAGCCGATCCACCCACAGCAGGCATTGGTACATGGTCCCTGGTCGGGGGAAGCGGGATCGTTGAGGATGATAATGACCCCCATACCTTCGCCTACGAACTGGGTTTGGGAGAAAAGAATGAATTCAGGTGGACGGTGGTTAATGGGGAGGACGAGGGAACCTGTACAAGCACAAGTCATGTGACCATTGTGCTTCGCAACGAGGTGAAAAGGTACAATGGCTTCTCGCCCAATGGCGACTTGAGCAATGAGTACTACGTTATGCAGGGACTGGTCTATGCTGATGAGTTTTCGATTTCCTTCCTCAACTCCCTGGGATCTACCATTCGCACCATTAACCAGGATAATATAGATGAACTGGAGATCGATCCATCACTGATTACCGATGGGCTTAGGGCAGATGAGATGGTGATTTGGGACGGAAAGGCTGAAAATGGGAACCTGGTTGCATCGGGCACCTATTATTTTGTGGTGACTTTTATCATGTACCAGCGCGATTATCAGACCGAAGGAATTACTGGTACCGATATCTACGAATTTAAAGATTATGTGGTGGTTGTAAGAGAATAAGATGCAGAGATTTTGGCTCATAGGATTATTGCTGACAGTGCTGGTAAGTGCAGGCGCACAAACCACACTGGTTCCATCTGTGAGCAATTACCACCTCACCTGGACCACCATTAATCCGGCTTTTTCCGGCTTCAGGGATGCTATCAGCATCAGTTCTCTCTACCGCTCGTCACTCTATGGTGATATGGGACCCAGCAATATGCAGCTCAATGTACATTCTCCCATTGGCAGCTCAAAGGTTGCGGTGGGAGCGGTGGTGAATTACGACCATACACCGAACGTACAGAACCTATATTCCATCATGAGCACTTACGCTTACAGGATTTACCTGGGCAGCGGAAGGCTTGCTTTTGGGCTCTCAGCTGGAATGTATGGAGTAAATGGCGATCTGAGCGGAGTTGCACTACGCGAACAAGGCGATCCAGCCTTTCCAACTGAGGCATATCAACGCTGGTTCCCCAATTTCGGGGCAGGAGTCTTATATTATGCGGAGAATTATTTTGTGGGTCTTTCGGTCCCCGAATTCCTATCCATACCCAACGAGAATCAAACGATTGGATCTGCGAATATAGAAAACTACAGGTTTATCCTTACGGGTGCTTACCAGTTTAATGTCAGCGATAATTTTCGTTTAAAACCCTCACTGTGGATCGACTACACCCAGGCTTCCACCTCCTTTAAGGCGAGTCTGAATGCAGGATTTTTCGACTCCCGGGTCTATGTGGGAGGAGCCTATGACCATCCCAATTTTGCCATTGCCCTGCTTAATTTCCAGGTGAGCCCCCAATGGCTGGTTGGTTATGCCTATACATTTAATGTGGGCCCCCTGAGCTCGTATTTGGGAGGGAGCCATGAAGTGGTACTTCGTTGGGAGCTGAGGCCGGTAATTCGTACCATCCCCGATGATCCATTCTATTTTTAGGAGATGAAGAGAGCTATTCTACTTATATGGACCCTTTTAATCCTGCTGCCACCAGCGGTAAGTCAGGATTACTATAAGGTCCTTAAGCACTCCAGGATCTCCACCGGGCTAAATGAAGCAGCTGCCATTCCATTTGAGGATGGAGTCGTTTACATCACCGAATCGACCAGCGTCGGAGCCAGCAGTCCGACCGATGCAGAAGGTCGCAGACTCTTTACCATCTTCTTTTTGGGGAAAAACGGACAGAAAAAGCTTTTCAGGGAGGAACTTGTAAGCCAGCAACACGAAGGTCCTGTCTCTTTTACAGAAGACTTTAACACCATGGTGTTTTGCCAGCAGCGTCCTCAGGCCGGCAGCAGGGTGGATCCCCTTGGACTCTATTTTGCAGACAGGGATGAAGCTGGAAATTGGATAAATGAGCGTGCTTTTGAATTTAATACCCCGGATGCATGGCTCTTCTCACCCTCCCTATCAAAAGATGGCAGAACCCTCTATTTTGCTGCTAATTTTGAGGATGGCCTGGGAGGATTTGACATCTACCGATCCAGGCTCATGGGCGGAGTATGGAGCAAACCTGAAAATCTGGGGCCTGAGGTCAACAGCCATAGAAATGAGTTATATCCATTTATTCACCCCATGGGCAAACTGTACTTTTCTTCGGAGGGACGAGATGGAGATAAAGGAGGTTATGATATTTTTGTGACAGCTTTTCAGTCTGGAGAATGGTTCGAAGCCATCAAGCTGGGTACACCCATCAACAGCCTGTCCGATGAATACCAGCTATGGTTCAATGATAGCTTTAAGAAGGGCTACCTCACCAGCAACCGAAGAAGCCGTTCCAAAGAGATTTTTGAGATTAGCACCGATATTCCGGAATTCGAATCTCCTGAGCCCATCAAAAGAACCTATTTCAGATGGCGGATTCATGACACCAAACTGGACACGGTTGATACCAATCTTTTCAGGTACTCCTGGGTGATCAACGATACTCTCGAGATTCCCGGGCATGATATCATCTATGAATTTCCCGATACGGGTACCTATAAAGTGGATTTTCATATATATGACATTCAGTTGGATACCATACTGATACCCGTGTCCAAAGATTGGCCAATCAAGTTGAAGGAGCAGGCGGTTATTATCTGTCCCGATACCATTACAACAGGCACAGCTGTGGAGTTTGATGGAACGCAGACCTACCTTCCGGACTTTGATGATAACACCTACATCTGGGATTTCGGCGATGGAAGCTTCGGACAGGGGAAGCAGGTCATACACACTTATCTATATCCCGGGAGGTTCCGTGTAACCTTAGGAGTTCAGGAACGTAAGAAAAATCGCAAGGATGTTCCAGAAATGCGATCGAACTTCAAGGATGTCACCGTGGTCCAACCCGGACAATAGTAAGCTCCCTTTTTTCGTTTGCACAAACAAGCTTGTTTGATAACTCTTGGACAAAGTTGCATGGATTTTGCATATTTTTAGTAAATATTGATATTAGAATGTCATGAATAAACTTATATATACTTTTACGCTATTGATAATCTGCGTTTTAGGATATTCCCAACCCGTTCCTAACGTAGAGGAGAACATACCTTATCTGATGACTTTTGGAAATGAATCGGCCACCGATTGGGGCGATGATGATTTTTCTCAGGCATTTTTTTTCCAGCTTCCTGAAGAGTATGACCAACCCTTTTTTATCCGGGTTTTTGATCCCGATACAGGAGGAGAAATAGATGAGATCCGAGGGGAATTTAATACCCGTTGTGTGTTCGAGGTATTTGGAGGAGCAGGCAACTGGTCAGATCCCGCTGCCAAGGAGACCAGTCCTGTTGGAAACTACAAAAGTGGTACGCTTCTGGGCACAAGGGCCTTTACCGAAAATCCCAGGTACGATAACCAATGGTTCACTTTTGGTCCCTACAACCCGGCCCAGGGAGAGTATTCGGAGGAGTTTGGTTCTTATATTTTTAAAGTAATCTGCGAGGGCGTGTCTGGAGATGACGGCAATATGTACCGTTACTATCTGAGCACCAGCGCAACAGAGAACCGACCCATCGAGGATGCCAATGCTTTTGCCTACGAGTATTCCTTCAGAATGCACAACGATGTGGAGGAAGTGGCACATATCTACCCCTATCTGGAGGAAGGCACCGTATCGGTGAGGATTAGAAATTTTGACTGGGACTGGGATGGGAATATTGTGGTGATCTCGGTAGCAAGGCAGGGCCAGGAGATTAAGATCTCCGGTGAGGACTTCTGGGCCGATGATGAACTGACTGTCCAGGACGAGGAGATTAAAACTTCCATGGACTTCAGGTTTGTAAAGGCCAAAACACTGGTGAGGAATAACAATGTGGTGGTCAATGTAAGGAACCAGTTTGGTGATGCCTTGCGATTCTACTCCATTCCCCTGGGAGGAGTGCCTAAATATAAGGGTGAGGTGGAATTTATTCCCATTGAGTAATATGAACTAATATATTTCGTGTGAAAAGCTTAGCGGTTCTCGTTTCTATCTTCTTGCTGCCCATCTCCGGCATAGCCCAGACTTACCAGTTTTCATCTTATGGGCTTGATGAGGGGATGTTCGACAAATTTACTTATACCATCAACCAGGACCAGCAGGGCTTCTTATGGATCGGGACCGGGGAAGGTTTGTGCAGGTTTGACGGAAGGGTATTCGAAAATGAATTCAAAGGGGATTCCATACCAATCAGCATCGCACACGCCAGTCTGCTCGATTCCAGGGGTCGATTGTGGTTTGGCCATGAGAATGGTTTGTTGTCGGTATATGAGGATGGAGCCTTCCGCCTGATTGAGCCCAGCGATAACCATCGTTCAAAAATTACAGCCATCCGGGAGGATGAATCCGGAAATATACTGGTCCTCTGTCAACAGAGCGGACTGCTGGTGATCGACCAGGACTTGAATATCATTCATGAACGTGATCCAGAGGATGAGGATAATCCTTTTGCAGATAAATTTCTTTATGACTTCCAGATTACACCAGGTGGCAACCTGTTGGTAACTACACAGGATGGATTGAGCATATTCAGGTTTAACGAGGACCTGGGGTCCTATATCCAAACCGGGATCTTATCAGCACTCCACTACCTGAGTGTTCAGGAGCTTGTAAAGTCCATTTATGAAGATGAATACTGGGCTGGTACAGCAGATGAAGGAATGTTTCGGATTACCGGTAGCGGGTATGATCCGGAAGGCTATTCTGTGGAAAAAATTGGACTGGAAACGGGAATCGAGTATGCCAGCATTTCCTCCATTGTCTTTGATGGAGAAAGAAGGGTCTGGGTCAACAGCCTAAGTGAAGGAATTTACAGATTCGACCTGGATGAGATGGGGAAGCTTGGAGCTTCTCTTCTCTTCAATGTTGACAACGGACTTCCAAGTGCATATATTAACCAGATTTTTGTGGATGATGAGGGGAACCAGTGGTTCTCTTCACAAGGGAAAGGTATAGCAGTATTAAGAAACCAGGCTTTTACTTTCTATAATATATGGAAGGATGAGGCTTATACCGATGTGAGTGCAGTCTATGTGGATGGTGATACCCGTTGGTTCGGAGGAGCAGGCAGGATTGCCTCTGTGCGGGGAGGAGGAGTTGGAACCTTTACCTACCTGGATAGGAGCAATGGACTTCCCGACGATAAAGTGACAGCCCTCTATACAGATGAACAGCACAACCTCTATATTGGGACGGAGAAAAAGGGGCTTTACAGAAAAAATGCTGGCAGTTCAAGAATTGTTCCCTTGCTGGTTTCAAGAAATTCGCTGGAGAATAGTATTAATGCTATCGATGGTGATGGCACGCTTCTTTATGTGGCCACCTACAATGGGGTTTATACCCTAAACCCCAGGACCGGAGATCGGACCTTCCAAACAACAGCCAACGGTCTGCCACACAATAAGATCAATGATGTACTTGTGGACAGGAACGGAGTGGTATGGATCGCCACCTTGACACCCGGATTGATCAGTATCAATTCGGACAAGCAGTTCCTGATTAATGGCAAACCGAAGCTGGAGTTTAAGACCTTGGTGGAGGGTGCTGATGGTATCATCTGGGCCGGGAGTGACCGGGGGGTTTTTCAATTTGATTTAAACCAGGACACCCTGTTGCACTTTGGTACTGAAAAAGGACTAAAATCAGATTACGTTTATGCAATTGCTGCTGATCCCAGGGGGAACATCTGGGCAGGGCACAGGATGGGAGTTAGCGTTGTTAATGCTAAGCGGGAAACGGTACGGGTGTATGGCCGGGAATCTGGATTTTCTTCGGATATACGTAACAATGCAGTGGATCTGACCTCCGAAGGACAGATGCTGATTGGCTCTTCGGGTGGTGTGATACAGTATGATGCCTACCAGGCCCGGGAAGATACCATGGCCCCTCGATTAAGTATTAAAGCCATCGATATTTCTGGTGTTGCCTATGAACCTGATGAAGCCATCAAACTCAAATATGGCAAATACAGGGTCCGTTTCGATTTTGTGGGGATCAACTTCAATAATCCCGAACAGGTAAGCTACCAGTATAAGCTTGACAATTATGATGAGGAGTGGTCCGAGATTTCCAATCTCTCCTATGCCGCTTACGGGCGTGTAGAGGATGGGGACTACATCTTTATGCTACGTGCATGTGATGGAAATGGGAACTGTTCCACGGAACCTTTAAGCCTTGATATTTCCGTAAAGATCCCAATCTGGAAGGCCTGGTGGTTTGTTGTCTCCCTGGTCGTGTTGGTACTGACCATCATTTTTGTTGTATTTAAGATCAGGGAACGAAACCAGAAAGCTATCCAGGAATACCTTCAGCGTCAGTTGGATGAACGAACACGTGAAGTTGTTCAGCAGAAAGAGGAGATTGAAGTTAAGAATCGGGATATTACCGATTCACTCAATTATGCACAGCGGATCCAGGCCAGCATCCTGCCTCCCATCAAGAAGCTTCACGATGCCTTCACGGGAAGTTTTGTATTCTATCAGCCTCGCGATATAGTATCGGGCGACTTCTACTGGTATGAGCAGGTGGATGAGAACAGGTTTATTGTGGTGTGTGCCGACTCAACGGGTCACGGAGTTCCCGGGGCCTTTATGTCAATGATTGGTACCACGCTGATTAAGGATATTTGCCTGCGCTCTGGTATCACAAAGCCGTCCCAGGTGCTAACCACACTCGATAATGAGGTGCGGGAAGCCTTGAACCAGAATGTGGAGACAAGTGGCTCCAATGACGGAATGGATATTATCGTAGCAGAAGTCGATATGCGAACCAATAAGATCACCATAAGTTCCGCAATGCGCCCGGTGATCATATACTCAGGCGGAGAACAGATTTATGTGAAAGGGAGCCGGAGTTCTATCGGGGGACAGCTGGATGAGGACAGGGTGGAAAAGGACTTCATCGATCAGGAATTTCAACTTAAGAAGGGGGATATTGTATATATGTTCTCCGATGGCTACCCTGATCAGTTTGGTGGACCGCTTGGCAGAAAGTTCAAGATGGTCAGGCTAAAGAACCTGTTGCGGGATATCCACGACAAACCCATGGATGAACAGTACAACTACATCAAGAGCAATTTCTTTCTCTGGAAAGAAGATCTCGAACAAGTTGATGATGTATTGTTTATGGGGATCAGGATCTGATCAATACGCATCCAGGTCAATACCACTTAATACGATTATATCGGTAGTGTCGATGTTACTACGGTTGTAGTCCCTGTCGTAGATCCAAAATGTATAATAGATGGTGTCGTAAAGAATGACGGGATAAGAGATCTGCAGGTCCATGGTTCCTTTTAAAGGCTGTTTGTCCAGGTAAGGGATCCTGTATTTAAGCAGACCTCCATCCTCATCCGGAATCTCAACATACTCATAGTTCTGCAGGTCATAGAGCTGGAGAAAAAAATTGAATTTGACCGTGTCGGGCACATTCAGATCTGTGGTATCAATCAGGGGAAGCAGTCCCAGGTTCCCATCACCATCAGTAAATTCAAAAGAGAGATTCCCTATCAGGGTGTTATTGCCCAGGCCATCTACGGATATAAAGAGCCCGAATCCCTGGTAATCTACCACCGGTTCGTCCGGGTAGACCGGATCGATATCGTTGCAGGAAATCATCAGGAGCAACGCGCCGAACAGAATGGATGTGAGAGTCCTCATCAGAGTACAATACTACAAAAATCTTGCCTATTTTTTACGCATAAAGATCCTAATGGGAACACCGGTGAAATTGAAATGCTTCCGTATCTGGTTCTCAAGGTATCTTTTATAGGGTTCCCGGATATATTGAGGCAGGTTGCAGTAGAAGGCAAATGCCGGGGCATGCGTGGGCAGTTGGGTGACATATTTGATTCGGAGGAACTTGCCTTTTACTGACGGAGGATGGTTCTCTTCAATGACTTTCAGCATCACCTCATTTAATTTCGGAGTGGGAATCCTGACCTGCCGGTTTGTAAAGACCTCAATGGCCAGTTCCAGGGCTTTATGTATTCGCTGTTTGGTCAGCGCAGAGACAAAGAGAATGGGAACATCAACAAAGGGCTCGAGCCGTTGCTTAATGCGTTCTTCGAATTGTTTTACGGTCTGTGTCTCCTTGTCCACCAGGTCCCATTTATTGACCAGTACCACCACACCTTTCCAGTTGCGTTCAATGAGGTGAAAAATATTCACATCCTGTGCTTCTATCCCAATGGTGGCATCGATCAGCAGCAAACAGACATCGGCATGTTCAATGGCTCGTACCGAGCGCATAACCGAATAAAACTCCAGATCCTCTTTTACCTTCCCCTTCTTCCGCAGTCCGGCTGTATCCACCAGGAAGAAATCGTGATTGAACTTGTTGTACCTGGTATGGATCGAGTCTCGCGTGGTACCTGAGATGGGGGTTACAATATTTCTTTCTTCGCCAATCAGCGCATTAACCAGTGAGGATTTTCCCACATTGGGACGTCCCACCA
>RCND010000919.1_pt1 | contig 16663 bp, 12 predicted proteins | sample 2041351 | NCBI WGS metagenome assembly RCND01 (sample SAMN09708230, study PRJNA481090) | Marine sediment metagenome, whole genome shotgun sequencing project. | biome: marine sediment; feature: ocean; material: sediment; isolation source: Sewage treatment plant 12B marine sediment (STP12B) ... | reverse complement strand
GCCTGTACATCTTCGATATCTGGAGAAAATTTACCCTTGATTGCAGCATGGGCCTTTGCCCCTAAGATAAGATTTTGGGACGCTCTGGGTCCTGCTCCCCAATCTAAGTATTGCTTTACAAAATCAGGTGCCGTTTCTAGATTTGGTCTAGTGTTGTTGACCAAGGTAACGGCATAATTAACAACATTATCAGGAACTGGAATTCGCCGTACAACATGCTGTACTTCCAAAATTTCTTCAGCATTGAACAGCGGATTTATTTTTACAGTTTCGTCCGAAGTGGTCGCTTTAACAACAGCTATTTCCTCTTCGATTGAAGGGTATTTTAATTCAATAGCGAACATAAAACGGTCTAATTGAGCTTCAGGCAACGGATATGTTCCTTCTTGTTCTATAGGGTTTTGAGTGGCCAATACAAAATATGGTAATTCCAATTTATGTTGATTACCAGCTATAGTCACAGCTCTTTCCTGCATAGCTTCTAATAAAGCTGCCTGTGTTTTAGGTGGTGTCCTGTTGATTTCATCAGCCAAAATGATATTCGAAAAGACGGGGCCCTTAATAAATTTGAAATTTCGGTTTTGGTCCAAAATTTCACTTCCCAAAATATCACTAGGCATTAAATCGGGGGTAAACTGTATTCTTTTAAAATCGAGACCCAAAGTTTGGGCAATGGTATTCACCATTAAAGTTTTCGCCAATCCTGGAACACCAATCAATAAAGAATGACCACCAGTATAAATAGACAATAAAATAAGGTCTATTACATCTTTTTGACCAATAATAACCTTTGCTATTTCTTGTTTTAAGGCAGCGTGTTTTTCGACTAAATTATTTATGGCGGTTACATCTGACATGCTCTTACTCCTTTACCCAGTTATTGGCAAAATCACAACCTTGGTTAGACTCGTTAACACTTATATAGGTTTCATCAATATGCTCTCTCATCCACTTTTTAATCGCATTGTACTGTTTCTCAGTAAGCGCTAACTGTTGAATTCTTGTATAATCCTTGGCAAAATTAGCAATATGTTCATCGTATCTGTTTGTAACATTCAAAAGCTTATATTTTGGGCCACCACCTCTAGGGTCTTGCTCAAAAATAGGAAATGAAATTTCATTATCCTTTAAACTTCTTACCTGATTATAAAGTGTTGGGTCCATTTTAGTCAATTCAAACCTTGAATCATATGTAATAGGGTTCCTTAAAAGTCCTCCATCAAATTTTGTTTCTTTTTCATCAGAAAAATTTCGTGCAGCTTCTGCAAACGTATATTTGCCTTCAGAAATATGCTTGCGTATTGAATCCAACTCAGCCTTCGCCTCATCCAAAGCATCTTGGGAAATCTCCGGAGTAATCAAGATATGACGTAAATCCAATTCCTGACCTCTGATTTTTTCAATATAAATTAAATGGAATCCGAAAATAGTTTCAAAAGGATCGGACACCTCACCTTCTTGAAGACTGAAGGCAACATCTTTGAACGTTTTATCAAAACCTGTGTCCTTTGTTATACTATAAAAACCTCCTTTGGATTTTGAACCAGGATCCTGAGAATATAAAATGGCCTTTACACTAAACTTGGCATCGTTATCCTCAACATCCGCTTTGATGGTACTTAATTTATCAATGACCTTTTGCTTTTCAATATCTGATGCTTTGGGTTGTTTTATGATTTGTGATATTTCAAGTTCTGCACCAAATACAGGGCGTTCACTTTCAGGAATTTTATTGAAAAACTGACGTACCTCTTCAGGGGTAATTTCAATTTCTGAAACGATGCTACCTTGCATTTTTTCAGACAACAACCTTAATTTATTTATTTTGTTGATATCCTCCCTTAAATCCGCTTCACTTTCCTTTTTATAAAACTTTAGCAATTTATCCATAGAACCCATTTGGGCAACAAAGGACTGAATTTGTCTTTCGGTAGTAAGATTCACTTCATCATCAGAAACCAATAAACTATCCTGAACTGCCTGATGGGCATATAATCGATCTTCCATCAATTTACCTAAAAGGCCACATCTAGTTATGTTCTCTGTCATTGCACCTTGACTTTTAAGGTCAATCAGGGTTTTTTCAATATCCGATTCTAAAATCACATAGTCACCCACTACTGCAGCTATTCCATCAAGTTTTAATTTCTTGAATTTTGGGGTTGAGTCTTTTTTGACTCCCATATCAGCCTGAAGTTCAGGTAATGGAGGTTCAATTTGAGTATCAGGGATTTCCTCAGGGACCTGGGAAATTGCCATACTAGATATAAACAAAAGTGATAGTAATAAGGTAATTTTATTCGTCTTGTACATAGACTTCGAATTCTTTTTCTTTAATAGCTTCATCTATTATCTCGGTTTCCAACTTTCTAATATAATCCAACCTTCTACGATTCAACAGCACCTGTTTTATAGACGGTTCTACATAAGATAAGGGTGCAATATCATTGATTTCAAGTACTCCTGTAATCTTTGTCAAATATACCCCTAATGAATCCTGCAATTCAAAAAATTGTGATTTTTTTAAGTATCTATGCTGATTTTTAAGGGTCAACAACGGAATTTCCTCCCTTACTCGAGTAACACTCACCCAGATTGAATCATTAAAATTGAGTTTTTTGAATTGTACTCCGATTGAATCCAAATATCTTACATCGTCATCATTAAAACTTTTAAGCTTGCTTATGACTGTTTCCTTATTCAGAAATTGCAGTGGCAACTCAATAAATCTAAGACTAACAATTTTTTCCTTAAGCCTAAAGTTCTCTTTTTCTTTTTCATAAAAGCGCTCCATTTGAGTTTGGCTAACAATTGAATCACTACCCTGTTGTACCAATGCCTCCTTATATGCCCTTGTGTACAAATCGGTTCTATAATTATTCACCAAAGCATCGAATTCAGCTAATCGCTGTTCAGACAAATTAATCTTGGCTTTTGAGAGTAACAACTCTTTTGAAGCCCAATTAGTAATATAAGAAGTAACGAAAGAGGCACTGTCTTCTTTTGTCATTCCCTCAGTCAAAAAAGGTGCAACCTCTTCTATGAACAAATAAGATTCACCGACTCTAGCAATTGGATCCGCTCCCGAACTGTCTTTCCACAGCGAATTACAAGACACCAAAAAAAGCACCATGAACACCCATGAATATTTATGTAAAGAGGTATTTTTCAATCTAAAAAACATCCCGCAAAAATAACAATTACTTAAAGTTAAACAAGTTATATAGACTTTCATTAACACATTTTTGGCTACCGCAAACAATAATCATTACATTAGTGAAGCAAACTTCAAAAAGATGAAGTACACACTGAGATTTTAAATAAATTGCCACTAATCTAATTTCGGTAGCCAATTCTTAATTCAATAATCCATTACAAGTGAATAGAAAGATTAAACTAATTTGGGACTTTAGAGGACCAGCAGCTGGGAAAACTGCCGAGCACCACGAGAAACATTTGAAAGAATTCATTGCTTTTGAAAAACTAGATTTAGATATAACAGGATATCAGCATCTTAATGAAATGTATAGTTTCGCCTACATGGTGGTTGAAGAATCAAATATGATTGCCATGCGAGATGCTTTAAAACCACATCGCGGTGAAGTTTATGAAGATTGATCAAGCCTATTTTATGTCTAAAACCCTACTTTTAGTACTATTCCTATTTTGTTTTGTTGTTTCATGTGAAAAGACAAACAAAGCAACAAACCCTTTGGACGATGTATTAGCCTCTGAAAATATCAAGATAAAACGAGTCATTGATAGCCTTGACCAATATGAAGTTCAAATAAAATTCACACAAATAAATCGGAATAATGATAGCATAATTTTTAAGGATTATGATTTTCAGGTTGATGACAACAACTATTTCTATCCTGCTAGCACGGTAAAATTCCCTATTGCAGTTATGGCAATGGAGAAATTGAACCAACTGGATTCACTAAACAAGGATGCCCGCTTTTATATTGAAGGAGATACTGTCGAAACCACATTCGCCACAGATGTATCAAAAATATTCGCAGTAAGTGATAATCAGGCCAATAACAGATTATTGGAATTTTTAGGACAGGATGCCCTAAATAGAAACTTAGAACAAAAAGGTATTTCTCCAATACGGATTTCACACAGACTTTCAGTCGAAAATGCTGATGAAATTACCACAAAACCTTTAATAATCTATTTAAATGATAGTACTACAGCGGCACTGGAAGGCTCTATTAACACTACGCCTAAACCTTTGAAAATCAATAAAATTGAGAAAGGAATAGGTTATATTATAGATGATTCCTTAATGCAAGAACCATTCAGTTTCGCTCTAAAAAACTATTATCCCATAAATGCACAACATGCGGTTCTAAAACGGATTATCTTTCCTAAGGCATTTAGTGAAAATGAGCGATTTAAACTAAACGATGAACAGCGGAAATTCATCCTTGAAGCAATGCATACGTTACCAAAGGAATTAGGGTATGATCCAATTGAATATTATGATAGCTATGTCAAATTCTTCATGTTCGGAGACAATAAAGAATATATGCCAGAGTACATAAAAATTTATAACAAAGTGGGTTATGCATATGGCACCTTAACTGATTGTGCCTACATCCTTGACTCCAAAAACAAAGTGGAATTTATGCTCACGGCTACCATTCTAGTTAATAAGAATGGTATTTTCAATGACAATATTTATGAATATGACGATATTGGGATACCCTTTCTTGCCGAACTAGGAAGGCAGGTCTATAACTATGAATTAAATAAGAGTGATAATTAAAAATTTAGGGAGATGAATTTATTAAAAAACACTTCTGAGGTTTGTTGCAATAAAGGGTCAATAAATTGACTTTCAAAGCGTTTTAATGTAAGTCTAAACTGTAAATAATCGAAAATTCACTCTTCAGACTAGTAAAACAAACCTATGTCAGACCATCAAAATCGTATTGACCAACTCAATCAAAAATTAGAAACACTTCTTAGCAAACAAGAGCTTTTTGCTAAGGAACTTATGACGCTATACCAAGAAATTGAGGACTTAAAAAAATTGGGCAATCAAGTTTCACCTGTTGAAAAGGTCGTAAAACCAGACATTGTAGAAGAAAAACCACAGATAGTTTCTGTACCACCAAAAGAGGTCACAAAAGAAACCTTTGAGGAACCCATTGTTAAACTGCAACCAGAAAAACATACACCAATAATAGTTAATCGCAAACCAGAGATAAAATCCAATTGGGAGAAGTTCATTGGTGAAAACCTGATTAACAAAATTGGTATAGTAATAACGGTATTAGGGGTAGCCATTGGTGCTAAATATTCAATTGAGAATAATTTGATAAGTCCGTTAACACGAATCATATTGGGTTATTTAACAGGTTTGGGCTTACTTGGTTTTGGTATTAAACTAAAGGCCAAATATGAAAATTATAGTGCGGTCCTTGTAAGTGGCGCTTTGGCCATCATGTATTTCATAACCTTTGCCGCTTATAGTTTTTATGATCTTTTCCCGCAGATTATGGCGTTCGCCCTAATGCTTCTATTTACTGTTTTTGGCGTAGTAGCCGCGTTGAACTATAACAAACAGATAGTAGCGCATATTGGACTTGTTGGTGCCTATGCCGTACCTTTTTTACTGAGTAATGATTCAGGTAATACCACAGTCTTATTCAGTTATATGGGAATTATCAATATTGGTATTTTGGTCATTGCCTATAAGAAGTACTGGAAACCACTTTATTATTCGTCTTTCATTATCACCTGGTTGATTTATGGTAGTTGGATAAGTTTCTCCTACGAGTACGACACTCAATATAAGATTGCATTGATTTTCTTAGGCCTATTTTTTCTCATCTTTTACGCAACCTTTTTAGCCTATAAACTTAAGGCGTCTGAAAAATTCAAGACTTCGGATATCATTCTTTTGCTACTCAACTCTTTCATTTTTTATGGATTTGGCTTTGGCCTGTTTTCGCAAAATGAAACTGGCGCCCAACTTTTGGGTGTTTTTACGCTTTGCAACGCCATATTGCATTTTATTGTAAGTGTCTTAATTTATAAGAGAAAACTGGCTGATCGCAATTTATACTATTTGGTTTCAGGCTTGGTTTTGGTGTTTATCACGATTGCAATTCCTGTTCAATTAGACGGCAATTGGGTAACCCTTTTATGGGCCTTTGAAGCTGCCCTACTGTTCTGGATAGGACGCAAAAAAAATGTGCCGGTTTATGAATACCTTTCATATCCATTAATGGTTCTGGCACTTTTTAGCTTACTGCAAGATTGGAGTGCAAGTTATTCCGTTAGTCAATACAACAGGCCAACTATAAAACCTATTCTAAATATCACTTTCATTACTTCGATACTATTTTTGGCGGCTTTTGGTTTCATTAACTGGATCAACAAAACTACGCAGCAGGTCAATGAGATATCAAAAGGCAATACTATCTTTAAGATCATGTCTTTTGCAATTCCGGGAATTTTATTATTGGTGCTTTATAGTAGCTTCTTTTTAGAGATTCAGTTTTACTGGGATACTTTGTATTACGACTCTGAAGTGGCCATGACAGGTGAAAATCAATATGACTATTCTAAGTTCAACTATGACCTTAAAGGTTTTGGTAAAATTTGGTTACTGAATTATTCGCTATTATTCATAGCTGCTTTAATTTATGTGAATATCAAAAAACTTAAAAATCGAGTTTTGGGCATTGTTTCTTTGACCTTAGGTTTATTGGTATTGTTCATGTTCTTAACGACTGGATTATATGGCCTAAGCGAATTGAGGGAGAGTTATGTTGACCAATACCTTTCAGAATACTATGAAACTGGTTTCTTTAATGTTGGTATTCGCTATGTGTCATTTGTCTTTTTAAGTGTCCTAATGTTTGGTATTTATAAATTGATCAAACAACCATTTCTAAAAATAAACTTCATAATCCCCTATGAAATAATACTGCACATAACAATTTTATGGATTGCAAGTAGCGAACTATTGAATTGGATGGACATTGCAGGCTCTAACCAAAGCTACAAGTTAGGCCTAAGTATACTTTGGGGCCTCTACTCATTGTTATTGATTGTACTGGGTATTTGGAAAAACAAAAAGTATTTGCGTGTTGGTGCTATTATCCTATTTGGCATTACTTTGATTAAATTGTTTTTCTATGATATCACATCACTCAATACCATTGCCAAAACCATTGTTTTTGTTTCTTTGGGAATACTACTTTTGATTATTTCATTCCTTTACAACAAATACAAACATAGAATTTTTGATGAAAGTAAAAATTAGTTTCAACCTTATAGTGCTTCTCTTTTTCAGCACCTTCGGTTTTGCACAGCTACAAGACTACAGTGTTAAAAGAGAAATAAAAGGCGTTTCGCAGCAATGGCATGAACTGGAATTACCACCGTCGGTCTTTGAAAAGGTTGGAAGCAATCTTGCTGATATTAGAGTATACAATATTACTCCAGTAGATACCATTGAAGCTCCCTATCTATTAAAAATTGCTTCTGAAGAGCGTACACAAAAAGAAATTGAATTTAAATTGATTAATGTTTCGAGTATAAAAAATCAACATTTTTTCACTCTTGAAGTGCCAACAAACGAAACCTTGAACGAAATTATATTGGATTTCAAAAATGAAAATTTTGATTGGAACATTAAACTGGAAGCCAGTCAAAACCAATCAAATTGGTATACACTTTTAGAGAAACACCGTATTCTTTCTATCAAAAACAATCAAACGGATTACAGGTTTACATATTTGAATTTTAAAAATGCCAAATACAGGTATTATCGTATTTCTTTTCAGAGCGAAACCAAACCTGAATTTAAAAGCGCCAAAATATATCTAGATGATAGTATCGATGCCCAATTCAATGATGTTAACATATCGAAACTTGATAATTCCAATCAAAAAGAAAGTAAACAAACTATACTCACCGTAGATTTAAGCCAACGATCACCAATTAGTTTTGTAGGTATTGATGTAAGCAATGAATTTGACTATTATAGGCCTCTTAGGATTCAATATGCATTAGATAGTACAAATACTGAAAAAGGATGGAAATACAACTACAGAACCCTATTTCAGGGCACCTTAAACTCTATTGAAGATAATGATTTTACTTTTAATTCTACTTTGGCTAAAAAATTGAAAATCATCATTGAAAATCATGACAACCAACCTTTGGAAATTGAAGATGTTATTATCAAAGGATATGTTCACAAGCTAATAGGGAGATTCTCAGCAAAAGGAAATTATTATTTAGCCCATGGAAATGAGCATGCCAATTTACCTAAATATGATATAACCCATACAACATCAAATATTCCCAGCTCATTATCCACCCTGACATTGGGCAAAGAGCAACTTATCCCTAAAAAGCAATCAAATGATGTATCTCCTCTGTTTGAAAACAAGATGTGGCTTTGGGCAGTTATGGGAATAATCATAGTTGTTTTGGGTGCTTTCACATTAAAAATGATGACAAAAAAATAGCCGTCGATTTTGCTTGGGAAAACCCTAAATTTGGGATATCATAATCGAGTAGACCCCATGCAGGACGAAAAGCAAACCCGAATCAACAAATATTTAAGTGAAGTTGGTTACTGTTCACGTAGAGCAGCAGACAAGCTTATTGACCAAGGAAGAGTCACTATAAATGGTCAGGTGCCTGAAATGGGTACTAAAATCATTCCTGGGGATGAACTTCGTGTTGATGGGGAACTTATTTCCGAACCAAAAGTAAAACCGGTTTACCTTGCGTTTAACAAACCGATAGGAATTGTCTGCACAACAGATACAAAGGTTGAAAAGGATAACATCATTGATTTTATTAATTATCCCAAGCGCATTTTTCCTATTGGACGATTAGACAAACCCAGCGAAGGGCTCATTTTTTTGACCAATGATGGGGATATTGTAAACAAGATACTTCGTGCCAGGAACCACCATGAAAAAGAATATTTGGTTACTGTGGATAAACCCATCACTACAAAGTTCTTGGAACGAATGGCAAATGGCGTTCCTGTTTTAGATACAGTCACAAGAAAATGTGAGGTAACAGAAATAAGCAAATACCAGTTTAGAATTATTCTTACTCAAGGCCTTAATCGCCAGATTAGGCGAATGTGCGAGTATTTGGACTACCGCGTTAGAAAATTAAAGCGCATACGTATAATGAACGTAAAATTGGATATGCCATTAGGAAAGTGGCGCGACTTGACTCCTGCCGAACTTAAGGAAATCAATCGGTTGATCTCTGATTCATCCAAAACCCATTAGGAAAAATCATTTATCGGAATTATAAATTATCCTTTTAACAAGGACAGCATGACATATGTCATTGTGGATGTTGTAATAATTTTGAATTTTTGCTGGAATTTCAGTGTTTAATATGTTAGCACGTACTTAACGTAAGTAGTTAATAAATGCATAATTTAACGACATATATACTTTAATATCATTAACTTAGAAAACCTATTATTCTTTTTAATCTATAAATTCATCGATCATGAAATACATAATCCTCGCAATAACCAAGAAATCGATATCAGCAGTATTTTTCGTAATGCTGTTTATTGGTGTTCTAGGAATTCCGGAAGCTTCTGCTTTTTATCAGGTGCCACAAGAACAGAACTTGAACTACAAACAGTACAAGGGCAAGGTAATGGATGCCGATTCTAAAAAACCATTGGTTTTTGCAACCCTTTCCATAGAAAATACGAATATCAGTACCATTTCGAATACAGAAGGTGAGTTTGCCCTTAAAGTGCCCAATACTGTGGATGAAGCCAATGTACTCATCTCTTTCTTAGGGTACAAAACCAAACTGCTCCCTTTATCCCAATTCAATACGAACAACACTAAGATTTACATGGATGTATCAGTTGTTGAATTAAGTGAAGTTAGTCTTAGCATTCCGAAGAATGCAGCAGACCTAGTACGCGAAACCTTAAAAAAACGTGGGCAAAATTATTTTGATGACTCAACCTTAATGACCGCTTTTTATCGTGAGACTATTAAAAAAAGAAAGAAGAATGTATCTCTTTCCGAGGCAGTTGTAAATATTTATAAGACCCCATATACTTCTTCCAAAAGAGATGCCGTACAATTGTATAAGGCTCGGAAAAGTACTGATTATAGTAAATTGGATACCATTGCCCTTAAACTACAAGGAGGTCCGTTTAACGCCCTTTTTGTTGATATAATGAAATATCCGGAATACATCTTCCAAGAAAAATCATTGGATAAATATGATTTTAGCTATGACCGTTCAACTAAGATAAAAGATAGACATATCTATGTAGTTAATTTTGTTCAAAAACCATCGGTTTATGAGCAACTATATCAAGGTAAATTATTTATAGATGCGGAAAACAAAATACTGACCAGTGCCATTTACTCCTTGAACATAACTAACAAATATGAAGCTTCAAAGTTATTCGTTAGGCGAAAGCCAGCAAACGCCAAAGTCTGGCCCAATAAAGTTGCCTATAGGGTCGATTATCGAGAAAAAGATGGAAGATGGTATTATGGTTATAGTAATGTTCTCTTGGAATTTAAAATTAACTGGGATAAAAAATTGTTCAATTCAATTTATAGCATGACTTGTGAAATGGCAGTTACTGATTGGGAAAAAAACCTTACCAACGAAATGCCTAAGTCCAAGGAGCGAATGAAAACCTCAATCATTTTGGGTGATGAGGCCATCGGTTTTGCCGATCCAGACTTTTGGGGTGAATTCAATATTATAGAACCAGAAAAATCAATAGAATCAGCTATCAGGAAGATACGTCGCCAACTTAAGAAAGGGAAATTGGATGATGGTACTTCAGCACCATAAATTAAAAAAAAATCAATAAAAAAACCGCTAAAATAATATTAGCGGTTTTTTCTTGGGGGAAACTTTACTATTTCGGCATCACCACACTATCAATAGCATGTATTACTCCATTAGAAGCGCTGACATCGGCCATAACTACGGTAGAAGTGTTACCATTTTCATCAGTAAGCATAACTTTACCATCTTTTAGGGAAATTGTGATTGCACCTCCTTGCACGGTATTTACTATGAATTTTCCTCCATTTTTAGTTACTGCATCAATAACTGCAGCCGCCTCAAATTTACCAGAAACAACATGATAGGTTAATATTCCAGTCAACGCATCCTTACTTTCAGGTTTTAGGAGTCCAGCAACGGTACCCTCGGGTAATTTTGCAAATGCATCATTTGTTGGTGCAAAGACTGTAAAAGGTCCATCACTTTTTAAGGTGTTTACCAAATCTGCTGCCTTTACAGCGGCTACTAAAGTGGTAAAGTTTTCGTTACCAACGGCAACATCAACAATAGTATTGGAAACAACAATACCTTTAGTAATACCTGTTAAAGCTGTCTCACCAACATTTTCAAGATTGTTCATGGCAGTTTGATTTTGAGCATAAGAGGAAGCCATAATCCCTACTAAGGCCAAAGCAGTTAAAGTTTTAATCATTTTCATAACATTGTTTTTTATATTCATCTCAAAAGTATGTCTATAATCAACAGTCAAATCATAATTTTTGTTTAATTTTTTTAAATTTTTGTTAAACATTATATAAATAAGCCATAAAAAGTCGGGTTATAACCAAATCGGAAATAAACCGAACCGCTCTTGTGGAAATCTTCCAATGGAAGACTTACCAAACAAATTGTTTTATCTTGAAAAATGGAAAAGAGATATTTTTGGCTTAGTTAGCCATTTCACTAATAAATTTTAACCTATAAAGTCTAAGATCTTCCTCTTCATACTCCCCATCAAATTCTTCCATGGCTTCCTCCAAATCATCACTTTCAGCTTCAAGAAAGTAGTCATGCATTTCTTCTTGTTGGTCCTCATCTAAAACCTCATCTATATGGTACACAATATTGAGCTTGGTACCACTATAGACTATCTGTTCCATCTCTTTGATCAACTCAGGAATTTCAAGTCCCTTGGCAGAAGCAATATCCTCTAAGCTTAATTTTCTATCAACATTTTGAATAATGTAAAGTTTTAACCCTGAATTGGCTCCTGTACTTTTAACCACCAGGTCATCTGGGCGTATAATTTCATTTTCCTCCACATAGGCAGTAATCACATCAACAAAAGGTTTCCCGTATTTTTTGGCCTTACCCTCGCCTACCCCATATATATTCAACATTTCTTCCATAGAAATGGGATATTTCAATGCCATATCATCTAAAGATAGATCTTGGAAAACAACAAAGGGCGGGACACCTAATCTATCAGCCTGCGATTTACGAAGCGATTTCAATATCTTTAACAGTTTCTCATCAGAAACTCCTCCTCCTTTAGAAGCACTCACTAAGGCCTCATCCCTCTCTTTGCTATATTCATGATCTTTGGTCATCATGAACGAAGTTGGATTCGCTAGAAATTCATTTCCTTTCTTGGTAACATGCAATATTCCGTACAATTCTATCTCCTTTTTTAAGAGACCAGCTACCAAAACCTGTCTGATCAGAGCCATCCAATGATTTTCAGTCTGGTCGGATCCTATTCCAAATACCGATTTCTCATTGGCTTTATGGGACGATACCAAGGCATTGATTTGGCCCGTTATCGTTTTTACTATTTCTTTTGATTTAAACTTTTCACTGGTCTCTTTAACTGTACGTAAAAGCTTCAACACATCGTCCTTGGCCTCTTGCTTTTCTTTTGGGTTCCGAGCATTATCGTCCATATCTGCACCATCCCCATTGACCTCATCAAATTCTTCACCAAAATAGTGCAGCATAAATTTTCTTCGTGACATTGAGGTTTCAGCATATGCAACAACTTCTTGAAGCAGTGCGTTTCCTATTTCTTGTTCTGCCACAGGTTTACCTGACATGAATTTTTCAAGTTTCTCAATATCTTTATACGAATAGAATGCCAAACAATGACCTTCGCCACCATCTCGACCGGCACGACCCGTCTCTTGATAATAACTCTCAATACTTTTTGGAATATCGTGGTGAATAACGAAGCGGACATTGGGTTTATCTATACCCATACCGAAAGCAATCGTCGCAACAACAATATCAACATCCTCCATCAAAAACATATCTTGATATTTGGATCGTGTTTTAGCATCGAAACCTGCGTGATAAGGTACTGCGCTAACTCCATTGACCTGAAGTACTTGCGCCAGTTCTCCAACCCGTTTTCTACTTAAGCAATAAATAATTCCTGATTTGCCTGAATTCTGTTTTACAAAACGAATAATATCCGAGTCTACATTGGCCGTTTTGGTACGTACCTCATAATATAGATTGGCCCTATTAAATGAAGCCTTAAAAACCTTGGCATCGATAATACCTAAATTTTTGATTATATCTTCTTGTACTTTAGGGGTCGCAGTTGCTGTTAAACCAATTATTGGGATGTTCTCTCCCAAACGACTAACAATCGTTCGGAGATTTCTATACTCTGGTCTAAAATCGTGCCCCCACTCAGAAATGCAATGCGCCTCATCCACAGCCACAAAAGACACCTCTACTGACCTTAAAAATTCAATGTATTCTTCTTTGGTCAATGATTCCGGGGCTACATACAACAACTTGGTAACTCCATTAGATATATCCTCCTTGACCTGTTTTACTTCAGTCTTGTTTAATGAAGAATTTAAGACGTGGGCAATTCCATGCTCCGAAGAGATACCGCGTATGGCATCAACCTGGTTTTTCATCAAAGCAATTAAAGGGGATACAATTATCGCCGTTCCCTTTTGCATTAAGGCCGGTAGCTGGTAACAAAGAGATTTACCACCACCAGTAGGCATGATTACAAAAGTATTGTTTCCTTGAACAATATTCTTGACAACATCTTCCTGAAGACCCTTGAACTGGGAAAAACCAAAATATTTTTTTAATGAAGCGTGCAAGTCAATGTCGTTGAGCCTCATTCCGCGTTCCATCATTTATTTTTTAATTCAATGACTATAATCCATCTAGTATTATTCAAGTTAAGGCCTTTTAATTTATCAAACAAATTGTTCCCAAATATCCTTAAAAACTAAAACTATTCTATAAAATTAAGTTTATGTAATTTTGTAAACTTAAATATATGACAATCTTATAGGATTACAATTCATAACATAATTTATACCTTGAGCAATACCGCAACCATACTGAATCTAGCCAAAAAAACCATTGAGACTGAAAGTAAGGCCATTGGTAATTTAGCCAACTTACTTAATGATGATTTCGCCAAAACCGTTGAATGTATTTTGAATTCAAAGGGTAGGGTAGTGATTACTGGAATTGGCAAAAGTGCTATTATAGCCACAAAAATAGTAGCTACATTAAATTCAACTGGAACACCCGCAATTTTTATGCATGCAGGTGATGCTATTCATGGAGATTTGGGTACAATTCAAGAAGATGATGTCGTTATCTGTATCTCTAAAAGCGGTAGTACTCCAGAAATTAAAATGTTGGTCCCTTTAATTAAAAGGGGGAACAATGTTTTAATAGGGCTCACGGGGAATGTAGAATCTTTTTTGGCGCAGCAGGCAGATTTTGTTTTGAACACCTACGTTGAGAAAGAAGCTTGCCCAAATAACCTCGCCCCAACAACTAGTACAAGCGCTCAATTGGTCATGGGGGATGCTTTGGCTATATGTTTGTTAGAGTTAAAAGGATTCAGTAGTAAGGATTTCGCAAAATACCATCCAGGGGGAGCTCTTGGTAAACGCCTATACTTAACCGTGGATGATATTGTACAAACCAATATGAAACCTCAGGTTGATTTGACTACAGACGTTCGCAAGGTTATAGTTGAAATTTCTGAAAAAATGTTGGGTGTTTCTGCAGTAATTGAGAACAACAAAATTGTAGGTATAGTAACTGATGGTGACATTCGTAGGATGTTGAATAAATACGAAAATATTAATGGATTGACCGCCAAAGATATCATGACTTCTAACCCAAAAGCCATTCAAGTTGACAAACTTGCCATTGAAGCCCTTGAATTAATGCAGGACAATGGTATTTCCCAATTGTTGGCAGTTCAAAATGAAGAATATAAAGGGGTAGTACATTTACACAATCTAATAAACGAGGGTATATTATAATGGCAGAAGCTGAGACCAAACGTCCGAATGAAATGTCTTTCTTAGACCATCTTGAAGAATTAAGGTGGCATTTAATACGATCCGTTTTTGCCATTGTTATCATTGCATGTATAGCTTTTGTAATGAAGGAGTTCATTTTTGATACGATACTCTTTGGACCAAAAAAAATGGATTTCCCGACCTACAGATTCTTTTGTAAAGCTGCTACATTCCTCGGGTTTGATTCTGCGTTCTGTGCCGACAAATTACCTTTTACCATACAAAGCCGATTAATGGCTGGCCAGTTTTCAGCACATATTTGGACCTCGATTTGGGCAGGGTTTATTGTAGGTTTTCCTTATGTGCTTTATGAAGTTTGGAAATTTATTAGCCCAGGCCTTTATGAAAAGGAACGAAATAATTCCAGAGGTTTTATCTTAATAGCATCTTTCCTTTTCTTTTTAGGTGTTCTGTTTGGTTATTATGTCGTTGCACCTTTATCGATCAACTTTTTGGGAACCTACGCGGTAAGTGCAGAGGTAACGAATGAGTTTGATTTGGCTTCATATGTTGCTACCGTAAGGTCGGCAGTAATAGCTTGTGGATTACTGTTTGAATTACCTATTATTATATACTTCTTGACCAAAGTAGGATTGATTACACCCGAGATAATGAAAAAGTATCGTAAAATTGCCTTGGTCATTGTTCTGATCTTGTCTGCCGTAATCACTCCTCCTGATGTTGCTAGTCAAATAATCGTCGCTGTGCCAGTATTGATTTTATATCAAATAAGCATTTACATTTCTAAAATGGTATTGAAACGTGAAGCTAAGAAAGAGGCTAATCTGGCTTCAAAACCTAAAAAAGGTTAAAAAACCGTGAATAAGAATTCATTGCCCATTTATTAGATTTAGATTTGATGGATAAAATTTTGGATAATATACTGACCCAAGTATGAAACTTAGAGCAGAAAATATAATGAAAGCCTATAGAGGGCGGCAAGTGGTGAAAGGTATTTCATTGGAAGTAAACCAAGGCGAAATCGTAGGACTACTTGGACCTAATGGTGCCGGAAAAACCACATCTTTCTATATGATCGTTGGGCTTATAAAACCAAATAGTGGCAATATCTATTTGGATGATATGGAGATTACAAAATTCCCCATGTATAAACGTGCTCAAAATGGGATTGGTTATCTGGCCCAAGAAGCTTCTGTTTTCCGAAAATTAAGTATTGAAAAAAATATTCTAAGTGTGTTGCAATTGACCAGTTTGAGTAAAAAAGAGCAGCTCATGAAAATGGAATCGCTCATAGAAGAGTTTGGTCTAGGGCATATTCGAAAAAGTAGAGGCGATTTACTTTCCGGTGGGGAACGTCGTAGAACTGAAATTGCCCGTGCACTTGCTACAGATCCAAAATTCATACTATTGGATGAGCCTTTTGCAGGGGTAGATCCAGTTGCGGTTGAAGATATTCAGCGCATTGTTGCCCATTTGAAGGACAAAAATATTGGTATTCTTATAACAGACCACAACGTACAGGAAACCTTGGCAATTACCGAGCGATCATATTTAATGTTCGAAGG
>RCND010001963.1_pt1 | contig 16673 bp, 14 predicted proteins | sample 2041351 | NCBI WGS metagenome assembly RCND01 (sample SAMN09708230, study PRJNA481090) | Marine sediment metagenome, whole genome shotgun sequencing project. | biome: marine sediment; feature: ocean; material: sediment; isolation source: Sewage treatment plant 12B marine sediment (STP12B) ... | reverse complement strand
CAGGTGCGATGGGACTGTCCTCGCTTTTCGTTTTAGGTAACGCGTTGCGGCTCCGAAAAATGACAGCGTAGAGACAAAAACGCCGCCATGTGGTTTTTAAGCCCACGCGGCGGCGTTTCTATCTTCACGGTATATGGACCAGCTTAGAAGTCTAGATTCTCCACATTCAGTGCGTTTTGCTGAATGAATTCGCGTCGCGGTTCCACGACATCTCCCATCAGCTTTGTAAACAGATCGTCAGCTTCGGCCATGTCTTCAACCCGCACCTGCAGCAATGTGCGCGCATCGGGGTCCAATGTAGTCTCCCAAAGCTGGTCTGGGTTCATTTCGCCCAAGCCTTTGTACCGCTGCAGTGACAAACCTTTTTCGCCTTCGGTCAGGATTGCATTAAGCAAGTCCATCGGGCCGCTGATCAACTGGCTACGATCTTTGCGCACCAATGTTGCAGGTAGATTGTAAACGTCCTGCAAATGCTCGGTAAAGGTGCCCGATTTACGTGCCTCGCCACCGCGCAGCATTTTACCATCCAGCGTGCGGACTTCTTCCACACCGCGCAGGATACGCGCCAGTTTGATGCCATGATCTTGGGTAATGCGGCCTTGCCAGCCGCGCTCGTATTCGAGTGCTATGAGGTCGAGGCGCTTGGCCACTTTGTCGGCCACACCTTGCAAGTCGCCATCGACTGCACCGGGGACAAACGCACCAGCAATCGCGGCCTGTTCAAGGATGTGACGGGGGTAATGCGTTGGGAAGGCTTCCAATACGCGGCGCAATTGGCGTGCGTGCTCAACAACGCGGGCTAAATCCTGCCCGCTAATTTCTTCGCCATTGCCCTGTCGCAGCATGGCGCCGTCGATGCCCTGCTGGATAAGGTATTCCTCCATCGCGGCCTGATCCTTGAGGTAGACCTCGGATTTACCACGCGACACTTTGTAAAGCGGCGGTTGCGCGATGTAGAGGTGACCGTTTTCAATCAACTGCGGCATCTGGCGGAAGAAGAACGTGAGCAGCAGCGTACGGATGTGCGCCCCATCCACGTCCGCGTCCGTCATAATGACGATCTTGTGGTAGCGCAGCTTGTCGATGTTGAACTCGTCCCGCCCGATGCCGGTACCCAGCGCCATCACAAGATTCCCAATTTCTTGAGAGCCAAGCATGCGGTCAAACCTTGCACGCTCCACGTTTAGGATTTTACCTTTGAGCGGCAGAATCGCTTGGGTCTGACGGTCACGGCCTGTCTGGGCAGAACCGCCAGCGGAATCGCCCTCCACAAGAAAGACTTCGGTTTTTGAAGGGTCTTTTTCGGAGCAATCCTTGAGCTTCCCTGCGAGGAAGTTCACATCCATCGCCGTCTTTCGCCGCGTCAGATCACGCGCTTTGCGCGCAGCCTCACGGGCGTGTGCGGCCTCAATGATCTTACTCACGACAATCTTGGCAACCTGTGGGTTTTCTTCGAACCATTCGGACAGCTTTTCGTTCACCAAACCCTCTACAGCGGGGCGCACCTCGGAAGACACCAACTTGTCCTTGGTCTGGGAGCTGAATTTGGGATCAGGTACTTTGATGCTGAGCACACAAGTCAGTCCTTCGCGCGCATCATCGCCCGTGAAGGTCACTTTTTCCCTTTTCGCGATGCCAGAGCTTTGGGCATAGTTGTTGATCGTCCGCGTCAGCGCCCCGCGAAATCCCGCCATATGCGTGCCGCCGTCGCGCTGTGGGATGTTGTTGGTGAAGGGTAGGACGTTCTCGTGATAGCTGTCGTTCCACCACATCGCGACCTCGACGCCGATGTCGTCCTTTTCTCCAGTGATGAAGATGGGCTCGGGCAGAATCGAGGATTTGTGGCGGTCAAGATATTTGACGAACTCTTTGACGCCACCATCGTAGTAGAGGACTGTCTCAAGCGCCTCGGTGGGCCGCTCGTCGCGCAGGATAATCTTTACGCCAGAGTTCAGGAACGCCAATTCCCGCAAACGCTTTTCCAGCGTCTCGAATGAATAGTCGAGGTTCGAGAATGTCTCAAGCGAGGCGAGGAAGCGCACTTCGGTACCAGTACGATCAGTCGCGCCAAGTTGTTCCAAATGCTTGGTTGTAAATCCGCCCTCAAAGCGCGCTATGTGCTCGAACCCGTCACGCCAGACGCGCAGTTCCAGCCAATCGCTCAGCGCGTTTACAACGGACACACCAACCCCGTGCAAACCACCCGAAACTTTGTAGGAATTACTGTCGAATTTACCACCTGCGTGCAGTTGGGTCATGATAACCTCTGCGGCGGAAACGCCCTCTCCGTCGTGCATCCCAACCGGAACACCGCGCCCGTTGTCGGAGACAGAGATCGAGCTGTCGTCGTGAATGGTGACCGCGACATGGTCCGCATGACCCGCCAACGCTTCGTCAATTCCGTTATCGACCACCTCATACACCATATGGTGTAGGCCGGACCCGTCATCAGTGTCACCAATGTACATGCCCGGACGCTTGCGAACAGCCTCCAAGCCTTTGAGAACTTTGATGGAATTTGCGCCGTATTCTTCGGGTGCTTGATCTGTCTCGGACATTGATGTCTTCCTGTTATCGGTTCCGCAAAATATACGGTTTTCAGGGGGCAATGTCACGCGATTGGCACAAGATTTTGTGGTTTGAACGCGCGTCTGTCAGGCGGTGCCACTTACTGTAGAAACACCTGCTGCTTCAGTCACCAAAAGGGTTTGCGCACGTGCGCCCATCGCTTCAAAAAGCCCGTCTTCGGTACCTGTCATCCATGCCTGTGCACCAAGCGCTGCAATCTCGTCATAAAGCGCTGCGCGGCGTCCCGCATCAAGATGTGCGGCGACCTCATCTAGCAACAGTAAAGGAGGCGCGCCAAAATCAGCAGCCAGCGCGCGGGCATTGGCAAGGATCAGCGAAACAAGCAGTGCCTTTTGCTCTCCAGTGGAGCAGTCGCGCGCAGCAACACCCTTTGCTGCATATTCACCCAACAGATCAGCGCGGTGCGGGCCGATCAGCGTCCGACCCGCCTTGAGATCACGCATGCGCCCCTCCGCCAGCGCGCTGCGCATCGCCTCAACTTCCTCCGGCATTTCACATTCGAGAGTCAGGGTGGCAGTCGGAAAGGCAGTTTCGGCGGCCTCCTGCGCCTCAGACAAGGCTTTAAGTGCGTGCAGACGGTTGTGGTGGATCGCAATCGCAGTTTCGGCCATGCGGGCCTCCAGTGCTGCGTACCATGACGGCTCGCGCACCATATCCTTGAGCAAGCGATTGCGCTCTCGCATGGCTTTCTCATAGGCCAGTGAGATCTCGGCGTGGTCGGGCAGAAAGCTGAGCGTCATGCGGTCCAAGAATCGTCGCCGACCTTCGGCCCCTTCGATCCACAGCCGATCCATAGAGGGGATCAGCCACAACACACGGGCAATGCGCCCTAATGCAGTCTGTGGAGCGGGTTTGCCGTCAATACGCACCTGCCGCGCGGCACCCTTCTCCGAGATAATTTCAATCTCACTGATACCAAAAGGTCCGTGCAGTAGTGCCGTGATTTTCCAGCCAAGCGCCTCGGGGCGGCGGGTCATATCTTCTGCACTCGCGCGGCGTAGTCCACGACCGGGAGAGAGCAGTGAGATTGCCTCTAAGATGTTGGTTTTGCCTGCGCCATTATCACCGTGAATGGCAACCGGAAGCGGGCTCACATCAATCACAGCCCGCCTGTGAGAGCGGAAATGTGAAAGCGTCAGATTAGAGAGATAGAGGCCCGCCATCAGTCATCGTTTTCTCTGAAATAAAACGGATGGATTTTTTGGAAAACCCTGTCCTGCTTAAACACGCATGGGCATCACAACATAGACCGCAGAGGTGTCATTGCCCTCACGCATCAGCGTTGGATCACCTGAGGAGTTGAACATGAACACAGCATTCTCGCGATCCACTTGTGATGCGATCTCAAGCAGGTATTTTGCGTTAAACCCGATCTCAAGACGCTCGTCGGAATACGCAACGGCCAGCTCTTCTTCGGCGGCACCGCTATCGGGCGCATTTACGGAAAGGATCAGGCGATCTTCGTCTAGTTGCAGCTTTACAGCGCGCGAACGCTCGGAGCTCACGGTCGCTACGCGGTCTACCGCGCGGGCGAAATCAGCGGCATCTACTTCGAGCTTGCGGGTGTTGCCCTGTGGAATAACACGTGTGTAGTCGGGGAAAGTTCCGTCGATCACTTTGGATGTCAGCGTGATCAGAGGGGTCGCAAAACGTACCTTGGTCTCGGACACCGATACGGCGATTTCCATATCGTCATCGTCCAGAAGCTTGCGCAGTTCGCCTACAGTTTTACGCGGGACAATCACACCCGGCATATCGGCGGCATCCTTTGGCATATCGGCGTCAATGCGCGCAAGGCGGTGACCATCGGTCGCCACACAGCGCAGCTTTTTCCCGCCATCGCCCTCGGCGATGTGCATGTAGACGCCGTTGAGGTAATAGCGCGTCTCCTCGGTAGAGATCGCGAATTTGGATTTATCAAACAGACGGCGCAACACAGCGGCATTGGCGGTGAAATTCGACGCATACTCCGACGTCGCCATCACAGGAAAATCTTCCTTCGGCAATGTCGCGAGCGAGAAGTTCGAGCGGCCTGCTTCAACCGTAAGGCGACCAGCTGCGTTATCCGCCGTCAAGGATACAAGCGCACCATCCGGCAGTTTGCGCACAATCTCGTGCAGCGTTGTCGCGGCGACGGTGGTGGCACCTGCGCGCTCTATCTGAGCGGGGGCTTTATCGACCACTTCGATATCCAGATCAGTGGCACGGAAGGAAACATCGCTGCCCTCTGCTTCGATCAGGACATTGGCGAGGATCGGGATCGTATTGCGCCGCTCAACGACAGACTGAGCCTGAGAAACGGCTTTGAGCAACGCGGCGCGTTCGATGCTGAATTTCATATGCCTAGTCTCCACTGCACAGGGTTGGGAAAACTAACGTACCCGCTTTGCCCCTAATCACAAGACATAACGGTGTTGAAACGCAAAAGGCGACCCCGTCGAGGGCCCTCCTGTGGCATCACTGCATCGCCCAGAGGGTCAGGCTTCAAGCGAGCGGCGCAAAAGCTCAAGATCTTCGGCGATCTGACCGTCTGATACCTTTAACTCTTCGATCCGTTTGACCACGTCCGCCAAACCTGCGACCAATCTCCGGCAATGAGCGGCTTGTCATGTGTTTGCACAGATACATCGCCACCTGACGGGGGCGGGCATAGCTGCGAAGTCTCTTTGGCCCGATCATATCGGACAGACGAATGTTGTAGTGATCCGACACTTTGCGCTGAATCTCTTCGACGGTGATCTTACGCTCGGATGCGCGCAGCACATCGGCAAGACAATCCTGCGTCAGCTCCATATCAATCTTGCGTCCGACCAGCGAGGCAAACGCGAACAAGCGGGTCAAAGCCCCTTCAAGTACACGCACGTTTGTGGAGATGCGGTGCGCGAGGAATTCGAGGATACCGTCATCCATCGCCAGCTCAGGGTAGGATGCGCGGTGGACGTCGACCTTGGTCTGCAAGATGCCAAGGCGCAGCTCGTAATCGGTAGGGTGCAGGTCAACGACAAGGCCGCACTGCAAGCGGGACTTCACACGATCTTCAAGGTCTTTGATATCTTGCGGTGCGCGGTCAGCTGATATGATGATCTGCTTGTTCTGATCGACCAGCGCATTGAACGTGTGAAAGAACTCTTCTTGTGTGCTATCTTTGCCTGCGATGAACTGAACGTCATCGACCATTAGGACGTCAACCGTGCGGAAGATTTCCTTGAAGTCCATCATTTTGCGATCCCGCAACGCTTGAACAAACCGGTACATGAATTGCTCTGCCGAGAGGTACAGAACACTGAGCTCTGGACGACGGGTCTGCAACTCTTGGGCGATGGCGTGCATCAGGTGCGTTTTGCCTAGTCCGACGCCGCCATATAGAAATAGCGGGTTGAATGTGACCGGACCACCTTCCGCCACACGGCGGGCGGCAGCATGGGCCAGCTCGTTAGGCTTGCCCACAACAAAGGTATCGAACGAAAAACGCTTTTCCAAAGGTGCTGTGTAAACACTGGATGTGTTGGCGGGCTTCCGCGCTGGTGCGCGCTGAGGCGCAATGGCGTCCGTATGACGGGTGATTGGTTTTTGCTGCGCGCTCACCACTTCGAATTTGAGGCGGGACACAGTCGCATCAAAAGCTTTCATCTCGTGCAAGATGAGATCCGAGAAGTTCTGAGAAACATAGTTGCCAAAGAAGTTCGTGGGTACGTTCAGCGTTGCGATGCTGTCCGTGGTCTGCCCCAACATTAGCGGATCAATCCAGGTGGTGAAATTATTCTGTCCAACGGTTTTCAGCAAACGCTGTTTCACATTGGCCCATTCTTCGCGTGTCATACTCTTACTACCACCATCATCACGCTGCCCCCTGCAGCAAAGTCCCGACCAGCCGTTCAGACACACACGGGCCGTTCCGGTCCCATCAGAAACCGGCCCTGTCCTTCGGACTGTTACTCTTTTACGAACGACACGCGGGGCTTTTGCACCGAGAATATCGAGCGACATCGTTATACAATAGTGACAGGCAAAACTGCTGGCAGCAGAAGTTGCAGCTCATCTCAGCGGCCTTTTACAGCTGCTGGAAGAGACCATTAGAGCCGTGCGCCATCTCTAGCAAAATGGAGCGGGATCATCTGGTCTGTCCCCCCGCGATGTGAATCGCTCACCCTTCGTAGCAAGGTAGGACGGACGCTTTCAACAGAACTTATTTGTTGACTCAGTATTTGTTGAAAAAGAATCTCGAAGCCCCCTAAAAAGGGGTCTCTAAAACAACACAGGCGCCACCAGAGGTGACGCCCGCGTAACGTGCAATAAAAGCGATCCTACTTATGCGATTGCTTTGACCCGTGCAGCCAGACGCGACATTTTACGCGAGGCAGTGTTCTTGTGGTAAACACCCTTTGTAACGCCGCGCATCAGCTCTGGCTGTGCTGCTTTGAGTGCTGCAACTGCATCGTCTTTCACGCCGGATTCGATTGCTTCTTCAACCTTGCGGATAAATGTACGGATGCGTGAACGACGTGCTTTGTTGATCGTGAAACGCTTCTCGTTCTGACGTGCGCGTTTCTTTGCTTGTGGTGTATTGGCCATGAGGATCATCCTATCAAATTATTCGTGTCTAAGCGTACAGTCGCTCCCGCAAAAGGAGGACACCGATAGGTGATTCTAGCCTGAGCGGGCTGCACGCGCATGTATGGGACGGGCTATAGCGGGATTAGGGCAGGGTTGTAAAGGAGGTGCGCGCAACGCAAGCTGCCAGCATCGACCGGGTGTTGCTTTCGACAGCATTCTATCCAAGTTGGCGACAGCGTGACATCGAAAGGCTGCCAAATAACCTGATGAAAATCAAAAGAAAGCCGAAGAATGATCAAATACACTTATCCCGACGGTACGCATTGTTACCGAGCGATTCACACCGTGCAGGCAGTCTACACCGATGAGGAAGGCAAACTTGTTTCCCGCGCGCTTAAGGCGGATCAATCCGGTTTCTATACGTTCGAAATTAAGAGTTTTGAGGTTCTGGAAGCTGGAATCGTTTACGATTAGCACGCGAGTGTCTGAGATTAGGGCCTTTGGTCACCGATCTCGGAACTGTGCCTCGCGCTTCTCCAGAAACGCGCCCATACCTTCGGCCTGATCTTCGGTCGCAAACAACGCGTGGAACATGCGGCGTTCAAACAGCAAACCTTCGCGCAGTGGCACTTCATAGGCGCGGTTCACGGATTCTTTCACGACCATCACGGAAATCATGGATTTCTCGGCAATTTTATGAGCGGCACTCTGCGCCTCTTCCATCAGCTTTTTCACAGGTACGACGCGGGAAACGAGGCCGGAGCGCTCTGCCTCATCGGCGTCCATAAAGCGACCGGTCAGGTTCATATCCATCGCTTTGGATTTACCGACGATTCGCGTCAGGCGCTGTGTGCCACCAATACCGGCAACCACACCAAGGTTGATCTCCGGCTGGCCAAATTTCGCAGTCTCGGAACAAATGATAAAATCACACATCATCGCCAACTCGCACCCGCCGCCCAGCGCATAACCTGACACAGCAGCGATGATCGGCTTACGTACGCGCATGATTTGGTCGGTCTCAGGGGTGAACAAATCGCCCGCAAACGCATCAACAAAGGTCTTATCCTTCATCATCGCAATGTCGGCACCGGCGGCAAATGCCTTTTCCGAGCCTGTAATCACGATGCAGCGCACCTTCTCGTTTTCCTGACAACTCTTAAGGCAATCGGCCAGCTCGCTCATCAGTTGATCATTGAGCGCATTGAGCGCGTCAGGACGGTTCAGCGTCACCAAAGCTACGTGATTGTCGACGTCCAGAATGATCGTTTCATAAGCCATGTGTGCGGCCCTTTTTTGTTGCTCGGAGATTCTTGCATACCATGGCCGCAGGTTGGATCAAGCTATCTTTGGCATTGCGGGCAGTAGAATGAAGAACGCCCTGACTGTACGATTCGGGTAATCGAAGCTTCGCACCCGTCTGTTTTGCAGGGTTTGCCTTCCCTACCGTAAACGTCGAAAGAATGCTGAAAATATCCAAGCTCTCCATCGGCTTGGCGGAAATCGCGTAAGGATGAGCCACCCGCCTCAATGGCCTCACTCAGCACCTCGCGGATGATCGGAACCATGGCGGCAACACGCGGTGCGGCAATCTGCCCCGCTCTGCGCGCAGGGCTGATTCCCGCGCGAAAAAGCGTCTCGCAGACATAGATATTGCCCAAACCGGCAACGATACGCTGATCCAGTAGGGCAGATTTCACAGGGGTATTACGTCCTTTAAGCGCCGCTACGAGAATCGCCTCGTGAAAATCATTGCTCAGCGGCTCTGGCCCCAGCAGGGCGAGCAGCTTGTGGTCGTCTGCAGTGGCGGTGTCGAGCAGATCCATCGCGCCAAAACGTCGTGGATCGTTGAATGTGATCCGCGCGCCATTCTCCATGTGAAACACCACATGGTCATGCTTCTCTGCGGCGGGATGCTCATGCACAAACTGTCCAAGCGGGTCGCCCGAGATTAGCATCCGCCCCGACATGCCCAGATGGATCAGCAGCGTTTCGCCTGAACTTAGATCAGCCAGCACATATTTTGACCGCCGCCGCAGTCGCTCCACCCGCTTCCCTGTCAACCGCTCTGCCATCCGCTCTGGAAACGGCCAGCGCAGATCGGGGCGGTTTACGTCCGCGCGGGCAATTACCACGCCTTCCATCACGGGGCTAAGGCCGCGACGCACGGTTTCCACTTCGGGTAGCTCTGGCATGACTGCTCCTGCGTCAAATGGCGGTTTGCACCTCCCTACTTGAGGCTATATCCCCAACGCAACAAGATCAGGACCATTATAATGACCGACAAAACCACCCATTTCGGCGCACAAACGATCCCAGAGGACGAGAAGGCGGGCAAAGTTCGCAGCCTGTTCACGGGTGTCGCCAATAACTACGATGTTATGAACGATGTAATGAGCATGGGCATCCATCGCATCTGGAAAGAGGCGATGATGGATTGGCTGGCGCCGCGGCCGGGTCAAAAGCTGCTGGATGTTGCTGGCGGGACGGGCGATGTGTCGTTCAAGTTTCTCAAACGGGCGGGCCATGGTCATGCGACCGTGTGTGATCTGACCGAAGGGATGCTGATCGAGGGCCGCAAACGTGCCGAAGCCGAAGCAATGCAAGACAGCCTTGATTGGGTTGTCGGTGATGCGATGGACTTGCCGTTCGAGGATAGCACTTTCGACGTCTACACCATCTCATTTGGTATCCGGAATGTGACCCGCCCTCAGGAGGCGCTGAACGAAGCCTACCGTGTTCTCAAGCCTGGTGGCCGCATTATGGTTCTTGAGTTCTCCCAATTGCCCAACCCGATGATGCAAAAAGCATACGACCTCTACAGCTTTAATGTCATCCCGCGCATGGGTCAGATGATCGCGAATGACCGCGACAGCTATCAGTACCTTGTGGAATCAATTCGCAACTTCCCCGATCAGGATACTTTCCTCGGCATGGTGCGCGCGGCGGGGTTTGAGAATGCCAAATATCGCAATATGACGATGGGCATTGCCGCCCTCCATTCGGGTTGGAAGATTTAACATGCGCGGCCCTCACAACATCTGGCGTCTGATCCGAACCGGCGCCACTCTGGAACGTACAGGTGCCATGAACTTTGTGCTTGATGCGTTTGAGGCACCAAAGGCGGTGCGCGTGGTTGCCCGCGCGCTTGCGATCCCGTTCAAGCCTCTTGGCTACAAAGGCGACCCTGCGCTTCAACCCGCCACCCGTGCGCTCACGGCGCTGGGCCCTGCCTATATCAAATTCGGTCAAATTCTCTCTACCCGCCCCGATGTTGTGGGAGACGAAATGGCACTGCAACTGCGCGTATTGCAGGATCAATTGCCCGCCTTCCCTGTCGAGGTGGCAAAAGCGGAAGTCGAAAAGGAACTCGGCCAACCGGTCGATGAGATTTTCTCTGAGTTCAGTGAGCCAGTAGCCGCAGCCTCCATTGCGCAGGTTCATAAAGCCCGACTAAGAACCACGGGCGAAGAGGTCGCTGTAAAAGTCCTCCGTCCAGGCATCGAAAAAGCGTTTCAAAAGGATGTCGATGCGTTCTATCTTGCGGCCCGCGTGGTTGAGCTGTTCTCCCCTGGTTCCCGCCGCCTGCGCCCCATGGATGTGATTGAGCATTTTGACGGCGTTGTGCGCGGTGAGCTGGATCTAAGGCTCGAATCGTCTGCCGCCTCCGAATACGCGGCCAATACAAAAGACGACGCAGGGTTCGAGTTGCCCGCGATCAAATGGGACTACTCCGCGCGCCGTGTGATGACCCTTGGCTGGGCCGAAGGTGTTCCCATGGGCGACAACGCCGCCATCGACGCCGCAGGGCATGACCGGATCGAGCTGTCCGAGCGTATTCTTGCGCTGTTCTTGCAACATGCACTGCGCGACGGCTTCTTCCATGGTGATATGCATCAGGGGAACCTGAAGGTTGCCGCAAACGGCAACATTATCGCGCTTGATTTTGGTATCATGGGCCACATCGACGAATACACGCGCCGCGTCTACGCCGAAATTCTCTATGGCTTTATTCGGAAAGACTACAAGCGCGTGGCCGAGGTTCACTTTGAAGCAGGGTATGTGCCTGCCGATAAAGACGTAGACGAATTTGCCCGCGCCCTGCGTGCGGTGGGTGAGCCGATCTTTGGTATGGATGCCGACCGTATCTCAATGGCGCGGCTCCTCGCGTATCTTTTTGAGGTGACCGAACGCTTTGGCATGGAAACCCGCACCGAGTTGATCCTGCTCCAGCGTACCATGGTCGTCGTCGAAGGGGTTGCCCGCTCTCTTAATCCGCAGATGAACATCTGGCAGGTCGCGGCACCTATCGTCACGGATTACATCACCAAATCCATCGGTCCCAAGGCGATAATTACCGATCTTACAAAGACTGCGCGCGTGCTGTCCCGTTTTGGTCCGCGCCTCCCCGCTTTGGTCGAAGCAGCGCTTATCAGACAGGCCAGTGCACTTCCGCCGCCGCCAAAACCGTTCAAACGCTACCTCGTGCTCGCCGCTGTCCTTGGGGCTGGAGCGGCCTCAGGTGTTATCGCCCTTATCAGTGCGCTAACCTAATCCTCACTGGCTTGGCTAATAATTGGGCAGGTGTAGCAAGGCTCGATACCTTGCCGCACCTGTTTCTCATTCCACCATCAGATGCGTTCAATCGCCATCGCAATGCCTTGGCCGCCGCCGATACACATCGTGATGAGTGCACGTTTACCACCCGTGCGCTGCAATTCGTGCAGGGCTTTTACGGTGATGATCGCGCCTGTCGCCCCCACGGGATGGCCCAGCGCGATAGCACCACCATTCGGGTTCACCCGCGCAGGATCAAACCCCAGTGCCTTGCTCACCGCCAACGCTTGCGACGCAAAGGCTTCGTTGCTTTCGATGACATCGAAATCATCTGGCCCCAAACCAGTCTTTTCGAACAGTTTCGTCACGGCAGGGATCGGTCCAATGCCCATCACCTCTGGCCGGACACCTGCATGAGCATAGCCGATGATACGCGCCAGAGGGCGCAATCCGCTTGAAGCAGCGGCGGACGCTCGCGCGAGAACCAGCGCCGCCGCTCCATCGTTGATCCCCGAAGCATTGCCCGCCGTGACCGAGCCGTCTTTTTGGAATACAGCGCGCAACCCTGCCAGCTTTTCCAACGTGGTCGCCTTGGGATGTTCGTCTACCTCAAATGCAACAGACTCCCGGCCTTTGCGTACTTCGACAGGCACAATCTGCTCGGCAAAGTGCCCGGCCTCAATAGCCGCTGCTGCGCGTTCCTGCGATCGCATGGCAAAGGCATCCTGCTCTCCACGGCTTACCTCATGTTCGCCCGCAACATTTTCGGCTGTGACGCCCATGTGCCCCGTGCCAAACGGGCAATTCAGCGTGCCGAGCAGCATATCAAGCGAAGCCACATCGCCCATCTTTTGCCCCCAGCGCGCAGCGGGGAGGATGTAGGGCGCGCGGCTCATGCTTTCGGCGCCACCGGCCAGTGCGAAGTCCGCATCGCCCAGCATCAGGGATTGCATTGCGGAAATAATCGCCTGCACGCCAGAGCCGCAAAGGCGGTTCACGTTCATCGCAGGCACAGCATCCGGCACACCGGCCTCCATCGCGGCGACACGGCTGAGGTACATATCACGCGGCTCTGTATTGATGACATTGCCGAACACAACGTGGCCGATTTGCTCCCCTTCAACTCCCGCGCGCGTGAGTGCGGCCCGCGCAACAGTTGCGCCTAGTGTGGTTGGGGGCGTGCCAGCAAGCGCGCCACCGAATGTGCCGATTGCAGTGCGCGCACCGCTTAGAATGACAATATCATCAGACATATATTTTCTCCCTCAATGTTGATCTAATCCTAGAAATCAGAGCGCAGCTTGTCAGCCAAGACGTTCCGTCAGTGTCGCGCATTCTACGGCGTCAACGAAGCGCGGCCTTGATCCGTCAGGCTCCAACACTCCCGCCCTTCAAATACAACAGCCGTCAGTGGACGACCATAGCCTGCACCGGCATCAATGTTGATGCGGTTGCCATAGTGTACCGCCGCCTCAACGGGGGTATGGCCATGCACGATCAGCTTGCCATGGTCCCGCTTATCGACGTGGAACTCTTTGCGTATCCACAGCAGGTCATGTTCTGACTGATCAGCCAGAGCCACACCCGGCTGGATACCGGCATGGGCAAAGAACAGGTCATCGTTTTCAAAGCTGTGTGCCAGGCCGTCAAGAAAATCAATATGCGCTTGAGGTACGGCGGCCTTCGCCAGTGCGTGAACGACAGTTTGACGGTCGGTCCCGGCCATCTTTATCCCGTACGAGGCTAATGTCGTATCCCCGCCCAAACGCTCGTGAAGCCAGTACAGATACACAGGCAGATAGGCGTCATGCAGTGGGTAGTCGCGCATGAACCAGCCGAACATGCGGTCATGATTTCCTTTGAGGCAATGCCATAGCTTTCCCTTGGCCAATCCACCAATAAGCGTATCAAGCACGTCCGATGAGGCAGGGCCACGGTCTGTATAATCCCCAATGAACACAACCTCTGCATCCGGCCCACCATCTGCTTCAATCAGGTCCAGAACGCGCAGCAACTCATTATTCTGTCCGTGGATGTCGCCAATGGCGTAGATCGGTTTGGTCATGGTCCCTCCAATGCAAAAGGCGCGACCCTGTAGGAGCCGCGCCTTTCAGTTAGTTTCTGGATAGCTTTAGTTTACGTCGAATTCCAGCAGCTTGATCTGGGTGAACATACCCGTGTCATGCAGTTTTTTCACAACGGGAGCTGGAACAGGCTCGTCCACGTACAAAAGCGCAATCGCCTCGCCCTTCACACCGGCACGGCCAAGGGTAAAGTTCGCGATGTTCACGCCATTCTCGCCCATGGTCTGACCCAATGTACCGATGATGCCTGGTACGTCTTCGTTGGTGGTATAGATCATGTGACGGCCGACCTCGGCGTCGATCTGGATGCCTTTGATCTGGATAAACCGTGGCTTGCCGTCCGAGAACACCGTTCCTGCAATGGACCGCTCACGCTTGTCCGTCACAACGGTAACCTTGATGTAGCCCTCGAATACACCTGACTTATCCTGATTCGTAGTCGAAATCTGGATGCCTTTTTCTTTGGCGACAACAGGCGCGGACACCATATTCACGTCAGGGTTCGCGCGCTTCATGATGCCTGCAACTACACCGCAGTTGAGGGCATCAAGGTTCATCTCGGAGACAACACCGTCATAGAGTATGTTGATTGCTTTGATCGGCTCGTCAGTAAGTTGGCCAATAAATGCGCCAAGGTGGCCCGACAGTTTGAGCCACGGGCCCATGACCTGCGACTCTTCGGCGGTGACGGATGGCATGTTGAGCGCGTTGCTCACAGCACCTGTCAGCAGATAATCAGCCATCTGGTCGGCCACTTGCAGTGCCACATTTTCCTGCGCTTCCGTCGTTGCGGCGCCAAGGTGCGGCGTGCAAACAACATTGGGGAGATTGAACAGCGGGTTCTCGGTCGCGGGCTCAACCTTGAACACGTCAAAGGCCGCACCAGCAACATGGCCGGATTTCAGCATATCGGCGAGTGCTTCTTCATCGACCAAACCTCCGCGCGCGCAGTTGATGATCCGCACACCCTTCTTGGTCTTTTCGAGGTTCTCACGGCTCAGGATGTTGGCTGTCTGGTCTGTGAACGGAACATGCAGTGTGATGAAATCAGCACGTGCTAACAGTTCGTCCAACTCCACCTTCTCCACGCCCATCTTTGCGGCCTTCTCTTCACCAAGGAAGGGATCATAGGCGACGACTTTCATCTTCAACCCGCGCGCGCGGTCACAGACGATGCCACCGATGTTCCCCGCACCGATCACGCCCAGCGTTTTACCTGTCAGCTCAACGCCCATAAACTTGGACTTTTCCCATTTGCCAGCATGTGTGGAAGCAGATGCTTCGGGGATTTGACGCGCTACGGCGAACATCATCGCGATGGCATGCTCGGCTGTGGTGATCATGTTACCGAATGGCGTGTTCATCACGATCACACCCTGTTTAGAGGCGGCGTCTTTGTCGATGTTATCCGTACCGATGCCCGCGCGGCCAATGACCTTAAGGTTCGGGGCGGCGGCGAGGATCTTATCCGTCACTTTGGTGGCGGAGCGGATGGCGAGGCCATCATAGTTGCCGATAATCTCGGCCAGTTTGTCCTTATCCTTGCCCAAGGTGGGTTGGAAATCGACCTCGATGCCGCGGTCTTTGAAGATTTGAACAGCGGCTTCGCTGAGGCTGTCGGAAATGAGTACTTTGGGAGCCATGATGTGGTCCTTTGATATAAGAATGAGTGAGGGCGCGGGGGGCGTACCCCGACGTGAATTATGCGTTAAGCTCGGCGTTGAAGGCGTAGTCGAGCCACGGAAGCATCGCTTTGATGTCCGAGGTTTCAACCGTGGCACCACACCAGATGCGTAGGCCCGCAGGAGCATCGCGGTAGGCACCAATATCAAGTGCTACGTCCTCATCCGACAGCCGCTTAGCCACCGCTTTGGCAAAAGCCGCGCCATCACTGATGCGGGCATCTGTAAATTTGAGGCAAACAGAGGTGTTTGAACGCGTGGCAGGATCAACAGCAAGAAAATCGATCCAGTCATGTGTCTCGACAAAGGCTGTGATTGCGGCAGTGTTTGCATCTGCGCGTGCGATCATGCCTTCAAGGCCGCCAACCGATTTTGCCCATTCCAGCGCGCATAAATAGTCCTCAACACACAGCATCGAGGGTGTGTTGATCGTCTCACCCTTGAAGATACCATCGATCAGCTTGCCGCTTTTGGTAAGGCGAAAGATCTTGGGCAGGGGCCATGCGGGGGTATAGCTTTCCAACCGCTCGACCGCGCGAGGGCTGAGAATTATCATGCCGTGGGCCGCTTCTCCGCCCAACACTTTTTGCCAGCTAAAGGTGGTAACGTCCAAGCGGTCCCAAGGTAGGTCCATCGCAAATGCGGCAGAGGTCGCATCACAGAGCGTCAGGCCTGCGCGGTCCGCCGGAATGTCAAAAGACGCAGGTACACGCACGCCAGATGTGGTGCCATTGTAAGTAAAGCAGACGTCATTGTCGAAGTTCACGCCATCCAGATCGACGATCTCGCCGTAAGGGGCGGTCTTTTCAGTCGCGTCTATTTTTAGCTGTTTCAGTGCATCGGTGACCCAGCCAGAGCCAAAGCTTTCCCATGCCAGCATCTCGACGTGGCGTTCGCCTAGCAGATTCCACATCGCCATCTCGTAAGCGCCAGTGTCTGAGGCGGGTACGATGCCGATCTTATAGTCAGCGGGTACACCGAGAATCTCACGGGTGGTCTCGATCGCTTCCAGCAGCTTTGCCTTGCCGGGTGCGGCGCGGTGGCTACGGCCCAAGGGCGCGTCAGACAGTTTTGCCAGATCAAATGTGGGGGGTTTGGCACAGGGGCCAGAGGAAAAACGCGGATTTGCCGGCCGCGTGGTCGGTGCAGAAATAGCCATTGATGCTACCCTCTCAGATAAATGCCCTTCGTTGGGGAAGGGTGTCCC
>RCND010000917.1_pt1 | contig 16681 bp, 12 predicted proteins | sample 2041351 | NCBI WGS metagenome assembly RCND01 (sample SAMN09708230, study PRJNA481090) | Marine sediment metagenome, whole genome shotgun sequencing project. | biome: marine sediment; feature: ocean; material: sediment; isolation source: Sewage treatment plant 12B marine sediment (STP12B) ... | reverse complement strand
ACATTCCAGTAAGCTCGTAGCATTTCAGTATTTGCAGTACGATAGACTTTGTGTCTTGCATTTTCAAGAATCTCTTGAATTCTCTTAAATAGATGGTCATTGTCAAGCATTGATTTGTTACTCATATTCCAAATTGTCAGGGTTGAAAAATTGACTTTTATTTTGGATTTATGGGATGAGAGGCCGTTCTATCAGCTATGTGGCTTTCTCGAATGACATTGCAAAATATGTGACATATACGGAAACTCCCATTTCACCTTGCTTCGCAACGCAAAAAGAGTGTATCCATCTACTCTTCAATAAAACCTTAGACCTCTCTCCTTTCAGATTGAAATGAAAGCTTCATTGAACATACAACGGATTGAAAAAACATTGCTTAAAGATCAAAGCAATATTCACATAACGCAGTACATTATAGGGCAACTGCGGCTTTCTGGCTTCATTCTGTGGATCCTGCTCTGTCACTATAATAAGCCATTATGTTAAATAGCCGCTCGGCCAGCGCTCACAGGCCTTCCAGCCGCCTCCGCTTTGGATCATACAAAGCTGGCGCACAGGTTTTTCTGTATCTATTTTTTGAATCCAATCCTTGGGCGTTCTTGGAATTCCTCCACATCTTGTCTGGCTTTCTCAAGTTGCTTAATATATTCCAGGATTAATATAATCTTGTCATCCTGCTCGATGTCCTTTCTTTCCAGTTCTTCTAGTTTTTTTAGGATATCCTTGTGAGAGGTAAGCATTTCACGCATTCGTGAAAATACGCGCATAATATGAATATTGACATTTATGGCTCTCTCACTATTTAGGACTCCTGAGAGCATAGCAACCCCTTGCTCGGAAAAAGCTCTTGGCAGTTTACGAAGGCCACCCCAACTTGATCTTCCAATTTGGAATATCAAGTTATCTAACTCCTCTTTCGTTAGTTGAAACATAAAGTCATCTGGAAATCGAGCTATGTTTCTTATTACAGCTTTATTCAGGTTTCCAGTTGTGACACCATAGAGGTCGGCCAAATCTCTGTCTAACATGACTTTCTTACCTCTTATAAAATGAATTTTCTCCATCACAACTTCATCTGGCAACCTTAGTTTTTCTTCTTCTACCATATTGATGCCTGTTCTAAGGTCACAAAGTGTGACCTTAAAAATTGATGTGATAACATAATAATTATCAGCGCATTAACGAAAACACCCTTTTCACCTTGCTTCGCAACGCAAAAAGAGTGTATCCACGAATTCATCATCCTTACCTTTAAACCTCTCCCCTTCCAGGTTTTAAAAATAGTGCCAATGAACTTGCAACGGATTGATAAGCATTGCTTTAGGATCAAAGCTATATCAACATAATCCAGTACATTATAGGACAACTTCGACTTTCTGGCTTTGGTCTGTGGATCCTGCTCTGTCACTATAATTAACTTCGTTGAGCTCCGCTTCGCTACGGTTGGGCATTATATGAAATTGCCGCTTGGCCAACGCTCACAGGCCTTCCCGCTGCCTCCGCTTTGGATCATACTATGCCGGCGTTCAGGTTTTTTGCTTCAAAGTCAAATTATAAGCCTTCATTTTAATTTTTGGATATCACAATTTGTGATCGCCAAATATCACGGTTTCTTCCTCTCTTTGATCTTTCCAATAATCCTGCAGAAGGCTTGCGGCTGATGTAAACTGACATAAGTTGTATGTAAGATGGCTTCAGACGGATGTAAGAAGCCATTTGATAAGCTCCAATAGGCTTGAGACAGGTTCCAGATGCCATCGGAAGGGTTCAAGATGACGTAAGTGCTCTGTAGATGAGCATAAGTGCTCTGTAGATGAGCATAAGTGTCCCGTAGATGAACAAAAGTACTCCGTAGATAAGCATAAGTGCTCCGTAGATGAGCATCGGACCCCCGTAGATGGACAAGGTGTCAGGTTGCATCAGTTCCAGACCACTGTAGATGAATACTAGTCTTCCGGAGATGAATTCAAGAATACTTTATGAACGCTCGAAGGTATATTACATACCCATGGGATCACTTGTCTCTGTCTCCTGAGTGCGTGCAGAAGGCTTGAGATACCTGGAGGGTGACATAAGGTGAATGCAGGCCCAGCCACCGGCTGTTTGTCCAATAGAATATCCAATTGATTTCTACTTGTTCCGAATTGGAGGTCGCAATTTGCGACCTCCAAGAATAATATCGTATCTAAGATTCACCGAAACACCCGTTTCATGTTGCTTTGCAACGCAAAAAGAGTGTATCCACAAATTCTTCAACAAAACCTTAAAACCTCTCCCTTCCAGGTTCAAACGAATGCTTTACTGATCTTGCAACGGATTGATAAATATTGCTTTAGGATCAAAGCAATATTCACATAACGCAGTACATTATAGGACAAATGCGACTTTCTTGCTTTGTTCTTCAGATCCTGCTCAGTCACTATAAAAAGGCATTATGTTAATAGCCGATGCGGCCTGTACCCACAGTCCCCTCACGCCCTCCGTTTGGGTACTAACAATGCCAGTGAACAAGCTTTTCTGTTTCACGTTTGAAAAATGCTGCTTCAATACAGTATAAATTCAATATATTTGATTAATAATGCATTGAAAGAGCAAATTAAGGATCGTATTCTCTCACAAGTTAATTACTCTTAAGTGACAAAGGAGAGCACGACTATAAAATGTATTTACAAGATCTTATGGTTGCAATGACCAGGATCGCTGACTACATTGATGGCTACATCTTCGACCGGTTCAAGAAGAATTATATGACAGTGGATGCGGTAATCCGGAATTTTGATTTGATTGATTACAGATCAAGGAATAACCTGTTCGATCCAATGCCCGTCCAAAGAGTAAAAGAAAGGAGTAAAAGTTATGAAAAAACATGTTACTTTGACTTTGATGCTTATTATATCATGCCTGTTTTCTTCGGTTTCATTTGGGCAGAAAAGCTTGTTTCAAGCGGTAATCGAGGGCAACGAAGCGTCCGTTAAAATACTGCTGGCGGAAGGAGCCGAGGTCGATGCGCGCGACGAGATCGGCAAAACACCCCTGATTATTGCGGCCGACAAGGGGTATTTTCCCATTGTTCAGCTGCTGATCCAAAATGGTGCTGACGTCAACGCCCAACATAACTTGCACTGGACTGCGCTGATGTTCGCCGCGGGAAATGGTCACTCCGCCATCATCAAACTGCTGATTGAAAACGGAGCCAACATGAACATCGTCAGCAAATCCGATTACACCGCCCTCATTCTGGCAAGCGCAGGCGGTTATGCTGAGATTGTTAATCTTCTGCTGGAAAAAGGAGTCGAAACTAGCCCGAAGAAGAATGGCCTTACGGCCCAACAATGGGCCGAAAAACTGGATCAACACAGTGTATTGAAGGTCTTCGAAAAATTTCCTCAAAAACCTTGATCGAAATCTATGGGCAAAAGGGAACGCAACCATCTCATCCTGGAAGAATAAGCTTCATCCATGACAACCTCCTTTGGTACGATGAGTTATTGGGGAATAATTTCTTTTGAATTAACCTGTTAAAATTCAAAATCAGATTTTAATATGGAAATCCATTTTTCTAATCTTTCAGTAGTTAGTTCCGCTTCATTATCTTCATCAATAGCTAAACCGCAGAAAAAACCGTCATCATTTACGGCTTCCGAATCTGTGAAATCATAATCTTTCGCATCAACCTTACCCAATATTTTGGCATTTAGCTTTGTAATTCTTTCATAAAGAACTGCCATTCCGTCCGCAAAGTGTTCAGGATATAAAACACTGTTTCCAAGTCCGACAATAGCAACCTTTTTTTTCTCAAAACTAATTTCCGCAATCTTCGTGAAAAACTCTATCCACTCATCTACAATTATTTCGTTATTCCAATGATCTGTTCCAACAGTAGAGCCAACAAGAATGATCTTATTATAATTGTATAAATCTCCTTTTTCAACTTCTTTTACAGGAATTATATCAACTTTATCATTTCCGATCTTTTCTCCTAGCTTATTTGCTACGCTATTTACGTTTCCGCCTTCCGGGCTGTAAAATATTGCTGTCTTGCTCATAATGACTATAGATTTTGAATTTACTTTCCGACTTCAATAATAACCATATTTCTTCATCCCCAATGCAGTATTTAGAAGTTCAACTATTAAAGTTAAGAATTAGCTAATTCATTTGGAACAAATTGTACTATTCAACGGGCTTTGAATTTATAACCAATGTTTATCATAAAACCAATTGGTAAGCCAGTCATACCAAGGTCTTCGTTGAAATATTTCGGAAAGTTGTGAATTTTAAAAGTGGTAAAAATCTCACTACTGTTTTTGAATTCATAGGAACATTTCAGGTCGATGGAAAACAGTCCAAATACTTTGTTTGGGGAGCCTTCGGGTTCATAAACAAGCGATAGCAGATCATCATCCCCGGTGGTTAATGAACTACTATAATGAATTAGCATATTCGGTTCAATAGATATTCCAGGTCTTACTCTAAATTTGCTGTTTCTATGAGATTGAAAATACAGGCTAATTGGTGCAAAGAGATGCGTCAGGGTCACTTCTTCTTTTGCAAAAAAATACCATTTACTTTGGGAACTTATTGGATTATTAAACCAAAAATCTAGTGAGGTGTACTTAAATCCTAATCCAAATTGAGCGGAAAGATATGAATTGAGCTCATAAACAATTTGAGAACCAAACCCATAGGTTTTGTCAAAATCGTTTCGTGTATCTTTTTCTATTAGGGGATAACTGTTTGTAAGATCATTTTCAGTATAAGACTGAAGGCTGAAATCACACAATAGAAATATCTCAAATGATGTTTTGCTTTCCTGGCAAAAGGCCTCGCAATAAAAGAGTAGAATACTTGCTATTATTAGAAATCTCGGAATCATCGATTATTCCTCCTTCTCAACATATGTAAGCAAAAATACAGAATTTAAGTAAAGGAATTAATGCGGAGCCAGTGGTAAAGCGATTTTAAAAGTTGAGCCCTTTCCCTTCCCTTCAGATTCGGCCCAGATGTTGCCTCCCATCTCCTCTGCCAGTTTTTTTGCAACAGACAATCCCAGACCTGTCGCTACTTCACCACCGGTAGGTCTGGCGCTCAGGGTCATGAATTCACCAAAGATCTTTTCAAGATCGTCTTCGCTTAGCCCCTGCCCCTGGTCCTCCACCACCAGGTTAAGTTTGTCCGATAGGAGTTCCGAAAAGATCTTTATTTGGGTTTGAGCAGGTGAGTATTTAATGCTATTACTGATCAGATTTGAAAGCACCCTGTCCAGCATTTGCTTATCGTATTCAACATCGGGCATATTCCGGTCAATAACTCGTTGTATGGTAATACTTTTGTTGATAGCTAAAATTAGGTGCTTGTCAATGGTGGAATTGATGGTAAAAAAAGGATTGCCCTGTTCAAGATGGGCTTGCATTTTACCGCTTTCAAACTTGGTGTTTTCCAGAATGAGGTGGATATTCTCAAGCATAGATTCTGTACTGGATTTTACTAATCCCAGGAACTTCTGGGACTTCTCTGATTTAAGATCATCTCGAAGCTGAAGCAGTTCTATCAATGAATATACGGCTGAAATAGGTGACTTCAGGTCATGTACAATGGTTCCAACGTACATATGAATTTTTTTATTCTTTTCGATCACCTGATCTTTTTCTTTGTGATACTTGATTTCAAGAATTTTAATACGTGCGATCAAAAATCCGAAACCAGCACCAACCAAGGTGGGAATAATGTAATGGGAAAGAACAAAAGGATGGTTTTGAATTAAATGATATTGTATACAGGCGAATGCATCAACAACAATTATGCAAATACAAATGGTGATTGCATATCTCCTGGCCATTCCATTCATGATATGAACTTTTAGATGTTTGGGAATATCACGATAAATGTAGGAATTTTATGTGATTGGAAAGAGGTGGTCCAACAAACCTGAACCTCTCCCCTCTCGATGCTCAGAATAACAAAGAGTTATAATCACATTGCAGTACTTTGTATCCTAACTAATAAGGGTTTTCAGTGGATTGATTCAATTCCTGCTTCGTAATTTCATTGTAGATTGATGTTACCAGGCGGGCTTCATTTTCGTTGAACTCTCCCAATACCCCTTCAAGAGTTTCACCCCCGCTGACTAATTCTTTCACCTTACTTTGCCTTTCAACCATCACCTGGATATGCTTCTCAATTTCCTCACGGCCAACAGGATCACTGTGACCGCTTAGAAATATCTCAGCATCCAGTTTTTCAAGCATTTGCTTCATAGTTTTAACATATTCAAAGGAGTTACCGTTTTTATTCGAATGAATCAATTGTGGCCGGCCGCTGAAATACAAATCACCAATAAATGCCACCTTTTCTTCTGGATGAAATACAATGATATCACCTGTGGTGTGGCCAGCGCCAAAATAGTGCAGTTCCACTTTCTTCTTACCCAACCACATATTCAGGTTCTTACTAAAGGTTAACGTGGGAGTGAAAGGATAAAATTCAGGTTCGTCCCAGTCGGATTCACGACCAAAGTTTTCTTTGAAAAAATCATCGCGACAATTATTTTGGGCAACAAAAGTCACTGAGCTGGGAAAATACCTGTTTCCCATAATATGGTCCCCATCACTGTGTGTATTAACCAGGTAGCTAATTGCCTTATCTGAAATCTTCCCAATGGCTTCAATTGTTTGATTAACAGATTCATCAGTCATTTTTGCATCAATGACCAAAACCTCATTTTCACCGATAATTACACCACCATTAGCGCCTTGCCCCCCATTAATCTGATAAACACTCTCAGTAATCTTTTCCAGAGAGACAGGTGGGGTTTCCCTTTCTTGAGCTGGTAATATTACACTGGTAAAAACAATTAGCAATAAAGCACCTAAATACTTGATAGTTTTCATGTTGGAGGGTTATTAGATTAATGATCACAGTTTTCTGAAAATATAGATATCATCCCGTTGCATTTCCGCCGCCACACGATCAAAGCTGTATCCTGCTTCTTTTACCTGGGAGATTAAATCTTCTTTTGGAGTGGCATGAGATGAACCACTTCCATATCTCCCGGGAACACCTTCAATGATTACCAGGGTTCCGGACGCTTTTAACGCGGGGTGGGCGTTTTGCAATAACTCTACAGGACTGCTGAAGTGGTGATATGAATTTACAATAAATATCATATCAAGTTTATTTTCAGGAAGAAGCGGGTCCAGCTCCTTACCCCTAATGATTGTAATGTTAGTTATTCCATCCCGCTCGCAGCGAAGGTCGAGATAGTCAAGATCTCCCCTATCGATATCATTTGCATAAATGAGCCCGTCTTTGCCCACTGCATCGGCCAGGATTACCGAATACCTGCCTCTTCCGGCCCCAATCTCCCCTACCACCATACCTTCCTTTAGGTCGATGGCCTTCAGAACTATGTCGGGTGGCTGATAGCTGGATTGATTTGCTTCCCATGCGTCCGGATCCTGGGAAAACAACTGGAGCGTAAAGATGAAGCTCAGACAAAGAACGGAAATTGGTAAAAAAGTGTTTCGTTTCATAGCCTAGGATTTTAGAGGGATTTCTACAGTAAATATAAGCCCTATCCACCACAACTACACCAGGAATATCCTAATTTTGATTCCCTTAGTTCAGGGTTTACATATATAAAGTATCAAGATTATATTAAACAATTTCTTCTCGTATGATGTTAATATTATTCACGTTAACACGCTTAGGACATGAAAGAAATTAGGAAAGAAGAAATTAGTCAGGAGGTTTTTGATCTTTACGATCAATATGCGCACAACCGTATAGACAGAAGACAGTTTATGAGTAAGCTGTCTGCATATGCTATTGGGGGTCTAACAGTTGCGTCACTACTTAGTTTTATTATGCCCAATTACAAAGACAATCTCCAGATTCAGCCCGATGACCCAAGGTTGAAGTCGGATTTCATTACCTACAAATCACCCAAAGGAGGAGGGGATATACGTGGCTTACTTTCCCTACCTGCAGATGCTGATACTAAATTGCCGGGTATAGTTGTTGTTCATGAAAACCGAGGCCTGAATCCATACATTGAAGATGTGGGAAGAAGAGCTGCCCTTCCAGGTTTTATCTCGCTGGCACCGGATGCATTGACTCCTCTGGGAGGTTATCCTGGTAACGATGACGAAGGCAGGACACTTCAACGTCAGAGGGATCGCAATGAAATGCTCGAAGATTTTATCGCCGCGTATGAATACCTGAAGGCAGATCCGAGGTGTTCTGGAAAAATAGGTGTGGTTGGTTTCTGTTTTGGTGGTTGGATTTCCAATATGATGGCTGTGAAAGTCCCCGGACTCGCTGCTTCGGTTCCTTTTTATGGCGGTCAACCTGAGGCAGAATCAGTACCACAGATAAATGCTCCCCTCCTTCTGCATTATGCAGGATTGGATACCCGTGTCAATGAAGGCTGGCCGGCCTACGAAGAAGCCCTGAAAAAGAACAACAAGGAATACAAAGCTTACGTGTACCCTGAGGTAAATCATGGATTCCACAACGATTCTACCCCGCGCTACGATAAAGAAGCAGCCGAATTGTCATGGAGTAGAACCATAGAGTTCTTTAAGGAGAAGTTGGTATAAGGATTTCATTTCTTTTTCATTAAATTACCTGACAATTAACGCTTGTCATATTAATGAAATCCTCCTTATGAAATCCACCTTATTTTTCAAGTTACTCCTATGTTGTTCTGTCATTGGATTATTTTCAAATACTTGTTTGGCCGGAAACGGCGAAAATGAGCAAAAGAAGCCCAATTTCATTATCATTTTTGCCGATGATATGGGCTATGGTGATGTAGGAGTTTATGGGCATCCAAGCATAAAGACTCCCAACCTCGACCAAATGGCAAATACGGGTCAGAAATGGACCAACTTTTATGTGGCTGCTCCTGTCTGCACTCCAAGCCGGGCTGGTTTGATTACCGGCCGCTTGCCTATCCGAACAGGCATGTGCAGTGATAAACGAAGGGTTCTATTCCCCGATTCCAAGGGCGGTCTTCCCGATAGTGAGGCAACGATTGCCTCCCTGTTAAAAACAGCCGGTTATTCAACTGCCTGCATAGGGAAATGGCATTTGGGACACCTTCCTCAATATTCACCAAACGTACATGGCTTTGATTATTATTTTGGCATTCCCTATAGCAACGATATGGATGGCCAGTTTGAGGGGGTCCCATATCTAGAAGCATGCCGAAACCCTGGCCCTGAGTACTTTAATGTACCCCTCATGAGAAATTCAGAAATTGTGGAGAGACCCGCTGATCAGACCACCATTACAAAACGGTATACCGAGGAGGCTATCAGCTTTATTGAAAAAAACCAGGAGGCCCCTTTCTTCTTGTATATGGCTCATTCCATGCCTCATGTTCCACTCTATCGTTCAAAGGAATTTGAGAACAAAAGTCTCGCTGGAATTTACGGGGATGTTATCGAAGAGTTGGATTGGAGCGTTGGAGAAATATTGTCAGCTCTGGAGGCCAATGGACTGGATGAAAACACACTTGTTGTTTTTACCTCTGACAATGGTCCCTGGTTAATCTTTAACGAACATGGTGGAAGTGCTGGTTTACTGAGTGGAGGAAAAGGAGGAACCCTTGAGGGAGGTATGAGAGAGCCGGCTATTTTCTGGCAACCTGGTACAGTAAAACCTGAAGTTGTTATGGATTTAGGAACCACCATGGATCTCTTGCCCACATTTTGCAGCATGGCAAATGTGGAACTTCCGGGAGACCGGGTCTATGATGGATATGATCTCTTCCCTGTCCTTTCAGGAACTGGTGATAGTCCACGCGAAGTGGTTTATTATTACCGTGGCACACAGGTATATGCCATCCGCAAAGGAGAATTCAAGGCGCATTTCATTACCCAGGGCGAGTACGGAGGACCCAAGAAAGCTGTTCATGAAACTCCTCTTCTTTACAACCTCTATGTAGATCCTTCAGAAAAAATAAATATTGCTGAGAAACATCCGGAGGTTTTACTTGAGATTGAGAAAATCCTGGAAGAACATATGGCCAGCCTGGTTCCAGTAGAGAATCAGCTTGAGAAGTAAAATCACTCAGGTATTATTCTGAATGGTATCCATTCGCCATTCACCCAATTGCTTTATGCGGTTTAAGACATTGGCTGTTACCCGGTTGTGAACGATTTCCCAAATCTTGTTTACTAGCCTTCGGTGTTTTTGCCAGTCCTCTTTTCCGTAAAAATTAAAACCGACAGCAAATATTAGCTGAGATTGGGCTACCTCACCCATATCTGGAATTGAAGATCGAACATACATTGCATATACTCCAATAGGATAGCCACCGGAACATTCGTATAAAAGGTAACGGGCATTGTCAAAATCGAAGGCATCCGGGACTTCTTTTATCTCTATTGCGTTTAGCAAAAACAAGGGAATTAATTTGAAACCACAGAAGCTCTTCATGAACCTGAAAGGATATTTTTTCCATCCAAAGGGATGAATCTTTATCCTTTTAATGTCATTATCAATCCGGTCAACTTTAGCTATATGATTAGGCCAGCAGGTTGAATCGCCATTCCATTCTAAGAGTTCATTAAATATATAACTCACAGGAGCATTTACTCCAATTTTGTGAATGTTCAGAACAGAATACCGGTCAGGATTAATACCGGTTCGTTGCGTCATTCGCTGGTTGTATTCATCCCGCTCCTCATCAGTCTTATATTTGATCAGAGTAGCTTTCTCTGGCTTGTGCAGGAGAAAATAAAGTACGTCTGTTAATAAACCTCTGCTCCTTGAGGGCGGTTTTTTGCCACTTGCTTCCTTCATTTACGATTTTGAAGAATTTAAAGGTAGTTAATGTCTCAATGAATGAAAAGCTCATTCTGTACTTATTCCATAAAGCAGCAGAAAACTCAGATATATATATGGGATTAGTTTGCGGATATGGATGGTATAAATATAGTTTTTTGATGGATTATGTACCCGGTCTCAGTGCTATACTCCATTGTTTCACCTTGAAATGGCCCCCCAACAACTATTAAATACTTGTTATCCACTGGAATAATGGGACCGTAAATTCCGGACATTATCAATACACCTTCTTCAAGTTTTATTTCAATAGATCGATCTGTATATGTACCAATACTGTCTACTGGTAGTAGTTCCGCTACTTTATATTCACCTTCAAGGGAATTCCAGCTCTCAGGTATCCGGATCCTTGTTGGATACTTCGGGCAAATTTCATGAGAGATATTACCGAAGTTTATAATCATGATGCTGGAATCTTCAATACCTGTATTCTGAAAGCTGATTCTGATCTGATCCAAATCCATTGGTAAACGTGCGATTTTAGTCAATCCTATTTTATCCATCCAATTAGTTACTGCAAATTCATCGCCTTCCAGAGGTATCAAATTCAATCGCATCCCCCCTATCTTCGTTTTGAGTTTATTCTTCCTGGCCTTCACATTCATGATATCACCAAAAGCTACATATTTACCTTCAAGTGCCTGTAAATTATCATTTTCAACTCTTTCCATTCGAGACTTTTCCGTATTCTGCATTGCGACACCCTCTTTTTCTTCAAGCAATTGATTGAGAATATCAATGGCAACTGGTACTGAGTAGGCCCCCGAGAGTGTGGTTCCATTTCCAACAAGCGCAATCCCGATTTTTTTATCTGGCAGAAAAGCTACCAATGAACCAATGCCCTCTGTGGGACCGCCATCATGCCAGATCAATAGTTCATTCTGCTCAGTCCTGGCAGTTTTCCATCCCAGACCCATCGTTTCAGGATCTTGAGACTTGCTGTAATGATCCACAAACATTTCAGTCAAGGTAGCATCCTTCTTGAACAGTTGGTTTCTGAAAATGGCTTTGAGGAAGGAAGAGAGATCTTCAATGGTAGAATAGAGATTTCCAGAGGGTACATTATTGATATTGTATTGTATATAAGGATAATAGTCACGTTTATGATATTCGTAGCCTAAGGCTATCTGAAGAGGATCGGCAATGCCTTCACGGTAGAAATTGCTGCTGTGCATTCCAAGGTCATTGAGTATGTGCTCTTTCATATACTGGTAATAACCCATATTTCTTGTGTTCTCAATAATCCTTCCCATCAAATCATACCCCAGGTTTGAATATTTGTATCTGGAACGAAGAGGATAAGCCATGTAACAGTTTGATGCCCCCTTTTCAAACTTTTCCAAAAAGGACAAATCTTCATCCCTATCCTCGGGTAACAGTCCTTCATTCCTGGGTAATCCGGCTCTGTGAGTTAAAAGATCTCTCACAGTAATGGATTCCTTACCATTGAATCTACTTTTGATACTGAAATCAGGCAGATAAGTAGTTATGGGAGCATCCAGATCAATCAGACCTTCTTCAACTTCCCGAAATATTTCAAGGGCTGTAAAGGCCTTGGCGACTGACCAGAGTTTAAATACCGATTCTGTGGATGCTTCGATATTGTTTTCAATATCAATTAGGCCTTTTGCGCCCTGATAGATGATATCCTGATCATCAATAACTGTAATAGCAAGTGCAGGCAAATGATACCTTCTCATTAACTGTTTGCTTTCCTTTTCAATAAGAGCTTTGGTATTGGGATATTCTTGAACTGTAGTGTCTGCCTCACATGATCCACTCGCTATTATTGGTAATAATAGAAGGGTGCATGTAATGAAGTGAATTACCTTGTTGCGCATATTTGTCCTCTCAAGATTTAGTGTACCTCTATGTTTTAAACAATAAGTATACTATGCATGTCAAAAGAGAGTTTTAATCAGGAAGCAGCGTTGATAAATCAAATGTACAAGAGATCTAGAATTATACCTAAATTCCTGAAGTATTTCCTTTACCTATTGGCCGGACTGCTTCTTGTCCTGGGAACATTTATTCTACTTGTAATTGGAGGTGCGTTTGGAAAACTTCCTGATAATCAATCGCTAAAGCAGATACAAAATCCCATTGCTACCGAGGTATATTCTGCCGATGGTGTACTTATGGGAACCTATTACATTCAGAACCGGCAATATCTTGAACCATCGGAAATTCCTGAAACCATTAAGGATGCCCTGGTTGCCACCGAGGATGTCCGTTTCTACAGTCATAAGGGTATTGATAGCAGGAGCCTGTTCAGGGTATTTTTCAAAACCCTGCTCCTGAGGAAAGAGGGTTCCGGGGGAGGTAGTACACTGACCCAGCAACTGGCCAAGAACCTATATCCGCGGAGCAATAAGGGTTCATTCAGCATGCCTGTTAACAAGGTGAAGGAGATGGCCACAGCCCGCAGTATGGAAAAGGTTTATACCAAGGATGAAATTCTGGAGATGTATCTCAGCACGGTCCCTTTTGGGGAGAATACCTTTGGGATTAAAGCTGCTTCCAGGCGATTTTTCAATAAGGATCCACAGGACTTACAGCTGGAGGAAGCAGCAGTTCTGGTGGGTATGCTGAAGGCTACTCAGAGTTATAATCCAATAAAAAATCCGGAGCGTTCGTTGACCCGCCGCAATGTGGTTCTGTCACAGATGGCTAAATATGACTACCTGGATGCATCTGAGGCCGATTCCGTGCAGGGAATACCCCTTGAGGTAGATTACCATCCTCTGCCCCACAATGCCGGCATTGCGCCCTACTTTAGGGAGTTTATCAGGTCTGAGCTGGATGTCTGGTGCAAGGAACATTATAAAAACGAGTCAGAGCTCTATAACCTGTATACCGATGGACTGAAAGTATATACCACCATAGACAGCCGGCTTCAACAATATGCCGAGGAGGCAATGAAATCACATATGGCCCACCTTCAAGAGATTTTTGAGAAGCAATGGAAAGGTGATGAGCTTTGGAAGGGATTGACAGAAAAGCAGTTGCTAATAAATTATGATGGAAAGCAAAGACCTGAAATGGCATCGGAGTCAGCCCGGAAAATGGAGGTCTTCACCTGGGAAGGTTTGCAGGAGAAAGAATACAATACCCTTGACTCCATCAAGCATTATCTCAAATTATTGCAGACGGGGTTTATGGCCATGGATGTAAAATCGGCTGAAATCAGGGCATGGGTGGGTGGAATCGACCATGAATACTTTAAGTATGACCATGTAAGGGCAAGTCGTCAGGCCGGTTCTACATTCAAACCCCTGGTTTACCTGGAGGCACTTGAGCAGGGTATCTCTCCATGCGATTACTATCCCAATGATAGTATTGTCTATGAAGCGTATGATGGCTGGACCCCGAGAAATGCGGATCGCAGTTATGGAGGTTTTTATTCCATGAAGGGGGCGCTGATTCACTCTGTAAATACGGTGAGTGTTGAGCTAATCATGCAGGTAGGTATTGATAGTGTGCTGGAGCTGGCTCAAAATGCAGGCATTGAATCCGAATTGCCAGCTGTTCCTTCCCTGGCTCTTGGTACAGGGGCTGTTTCACTTTATGAAATGATGAGAGTATATCAGGCCATCGCCAACCAGGGCATAGCCAAGGATCCACTCTATATTACACGAATTGAGGACAGGAATGGAAAGGTGCTTGAGGAGAGACTTCCCGAAGTTGAAGGAATAGCTATATGTAGTCCGGAAAACGCAGCACTGATGGTCGAAATGCTAAGAAGTGTGGTAAACGATGGTACAGCTGCAGGATTACGCATGAAATATAAGCTCTCAGCTGATATCGCAGGAAAGACCGGAACCACGCAGAACTATACCGATGGTTGGTTTATTGGCTTTACTCCCACTCTGGTAGCTGGTGCATGGGTTGGTGGTGATCTGCAGAACATTCGCTTTAAAAACATGGGCTATGGCCAGGGAGCCTACACTGCCATGCCAATATGGGCTGGTTTTATGAAGAGTACTTTTCAGGATGCTCACTGGAGCAAGCTGAAGAACGATACCTTCGAGATCAGTACAAGCACAAAGGAGCTACTGATGTGTGATGATTTCAGCGAGAAAAAACCAAGACAGTTCAAACCCATTAAAAGACTGAAGGAGAAAAAGATATTCAAGAATCTTTTCAGGAGGAAGAAGAAATAGGCGTGTCAGCAAAAAGCGTTGCCCCTCCCCTCTTAAAACTAGCCCACCACTTCTAAACAACTTCTATCCCTTAGCTGTCTTAGTATTATATAATCGCAACACAATATGTCAAGCTGCGAAGTGCACCACTGTTACTTTTCTCTAAGATCAACTAGTATTCAAATGCAGAATTCTTGATCATAACTAAATGATCAACAGATTCAAGAGTTTATCTAAAAGAGTTAAAACCCTTATTCATGCTACAATTCTATTCTGCGAGCACAAGCATTGTGAACTCGAAAAGAGCCATTACAGAATGTCTGGAAGTGGCCCTTGATGGTCAATCAAACCTGGACTGCGATCTGATCATCATCTATACTGCCATAGGGCATAATTTCAAAGAAATCTTAAGCGAAGCTCACAAACTATCTCCCAATGCACAGGTTGTGGGTTGCACATGTGCCGGGATAATCGGAAAAGAAGGACCCAATGAATCATTGAGGGCCCTGGCTATTATGGCCATTAAAGGCCCAAAGAGTGAATTTGCGGTGGCCGGAATAGATTCCGGTTCAGGACTGAAACCTAACGAAGCTGCCATTCAACTTGCCCGGGATTTAAAGAAACAGAATCCTGGAATAAACATGATTTTTTGTCATCCAAGTTCATGGTCTGCTCCCATTATAATTGAGGGCATTGAATCGGTATTTGGACCGGATATTCCGATTGTCGGTGGGCTCTCCAGTGATAACATGAAGTTTGTCAGCGCTTTCCAGTTCGTTGGAGAACAGATGTTTGAACAGGGTACATTAGCCATTGGATTTTCCGATCCGACACTTGAGCTTATCTCAGTGGGTAACCATGGATTTGATGTTATAGGGAAACCTTTTGAAGTCACACAATCTGATGGTTACACTATACTAAAAATGGATGACAGACCGCCCTGGAAGTGCTGGACTGAAAGATTGGGATTGCCGGAGTCTTCAGGATTTGCCGATGTTATATCCTTTTCACCGCTTGCTGGGGAGTTGCCAGCTGATTTACACGAGGAATATGGGAGCCCCTATCTTGTACAAGGGATTTTACCTTCACCTGATGGTTCTATCATTGCTAACAAGATCATGCCAGTGGGAACAAAACTCTGGTTAACGAGGAGGGATGAGAAGAAGATTTTAGAAGGCGTCGACCGTATGATGGTTCAGATCCTCGAAAGCTGTGAAGGAAGGAAGCCCCTGGCAGTATTCCATGCTGACTGCGTCGCCCGGGGAAAGTTGCTGTTTAATCGGATAAGTAAGGATGAAATAGTGAGCAGATTGCAATTCCCCCTGAGTAGCGATGGAAGTATTCCATGGCTTGGAATGTACGGTGTAGGAGAGCTTACCCCGCTGGGTGGTAGAAATGACCTGCAACAATACACTACTTCACTGTATGTCCTTGTCAAGCGTAAAGAAGAAACAAGCAAGGAAGACATAAAGCTAAAAACGGAAGAGGTAAAATCTTCTTTACTATTTCAACCGTCTTCCATAAACCAGACCAGCTTGAAAAACAGATTTATATGTTCCTCCACCTGGTTGGGCAGGGCGAATCATGATGGCTCCTGCTCACCCATGCTAACCAATACGGTATCTAACATACTGAAAAATGATATTGGCCTGTTTATAACAGGTATGAGCTTTGTATCCCAAAAT
>RCND010000916.1_pt1 | contig 16698 bp, 17 predicted proteins | sample 2041351 | NCBI WGS metagenome assembly RCND01 (sample SAMN09708230, study PRJNA481090) | Marine sediment metagenome, whole genome shotgun sequencing project. | biome: marine sediment; feature: ocean; material: sediment; isolation source: Sewage treatment plant 12B marine sediment (STP12B) ... | reverse complement strand
ACGTTCCATTAAACACTAAGAAAACTAGATTATATCAGTGGATTTCTGTCGCAGCTGTTGCCGTTCTTATGCTTGGTCTCTTAATTCCGCAAGTCATTGGTCCTTCGCAAGAAGAATTGAAAAATCGTGAAATAGCTATGGCTACTTACGATAAGACTATGGAAGCTTTAAGTTTAATTTCAATAGGAATGAATGAAGGCAAGCAACAACTTAACTCATTGGTGTTAGTATCTGATAATCTAAATCAAGGTATTGAAAAAGCAGGAAGGTTAAGTGAATTTTCAAAAACAACAAACAAAATTTTTAAAAACAAGTAACACACAAAAATTAAGAAATTATGAAAAATCTAATAAATTTTCACCAATACAAAAACAATGTAAATATGATGAGTAAGAAAGTAATTGTAATAATCGCGCTAATTATAGCACCAATGTTATCTGGAGCCCAAAGTATTTTTGATAAATTCGAAGATATGCCAGAAGTCGCATCAGTCGTAGTGAATCAAAAAATGTTTAGTATGATTGCTAGTATTGATGTTGATATGGATGATCCAGAGGCTCAAGAATACATGAATATGGTGAAAAAAATCACTGGACTTAAAGTATTTACTACTGGAGATGATAAAGTATCGGCTGATATGAAAGCTACCGTAACAAAGTACTTAAAATCATCTGACCTTGAAGAGTTAATGCGCATAAAAGATGGTGATCAAACCGTTAAGTTTTATGTAAAAGAAGGTAAAGATGAGAACCATGTAAAAGAATTATTAATGTATGTGAGCGGACTTAAGGAAATGACTAAAGACCAAAACATTGAAATTAATGGTAAAAAACGTGAATTTGAGACGGTCTTATTATCGTTAACAGGTGATATCGATTTGAGACAAGTGTCTAAAATCACAAATTCAATGGATATTCCAGGTGGTGAGCAGTTAAAGAAAGCTGGTGAAAAAAATAAAGACTAATACTAATGATACAATCAATCAAAAAATCAATGGTAGTGTTGTTTTTGGTTGCAGCTTTTACAAGTTGTAACCAAGGACCAACATTACAAACCTATTATGTCGATAACGAGCTAAAACCTGGTTTTGTCTCTTTCGATGTTCCTACAAGTTTTATCAATGTTGAGAATGTTGAAATGACAGACGAACAGCGCGAAGCTTACAAATCTGTAGATAAGTTAAACGTCTTAACTTACATGGAAGAGGACACTAATGCACCGGATTACAAACTAGAGTTAGAAAAGGTAAAAACCATTTTGAAGAACCCTAAATATGAAGAGCTTATGCGAGGAGGAAATTCTACAGATGGAAAGTTTGTGGTCAAATTTTTAGGTGATATAGAAAATATTGAAGAACTCATTATTTTTGGAAATGCCAACAAAAAAGGCTTCATGATTGCACGAATATTAGGTGATGATATGAGTGCAGAGAAAATGATGTCTTTGACCTCAGTTTTAGAAAACGCTTCATATGACGATACGCAACTTAAAGGGCTAAGAGATTTTTTTAAATAAACGGACAATTATTTAAGTGTTAATGAGAATCGTCTTGAAGTTTAGCTTCAAGGCGTTTTTTTTTATCATTTTTTAGACCATAATAAAAAGTTGCAATGACCAAAGATCCAAAGCCTAAAAACAGTAATACCTGTATAATAAAATAATCTAAAACTTCAAATAAGCCAGCAACAAAGAACCCTAACCCTAAAACAATCGCAAGAATCAGGGCTAAATTGTTTTTATTTAAATGAACTGTTTTCATGATTTGTTGAGGGTGTTAAATACCAGTATAATTGCTCGGAGTAATAGCTTTTAATTCAGACTTAATCGCATTAGAAACCTCCAAGGTATCAATAAAATTTGAAATTGAAGTTTGAGTAATCGCTTCGTTAGTTCTCGTTAAACCTTTTAAAGCGGCATAAGGATCAGGATAACTTTCGCGTCTTAAAATAGTTTGAATCGCTTCTGCGACTACCGCCCAATTATTTTCTAAATCTTGGGCAAACTTCGCTTTATTAAGTAATAATTTGCCTAAGCCTTTAACTGTAGATTGAAAGGCAATAATGGTATGTCCAAAAGGAACGCCAACGTTTCTTAAAACTGTACTATCTGTTAAATCACGTTGTAATCTAGAGATTGGTAATTTTGCAGATAGATGTTCAAAAATGGCATTAGCAATACCTAAATTACCTTCACTATTTTCAAAATCTATAGGATTTACTTTATGTGGCATCGCAGAACTGCCAACTTCACCAGCTTTAATTTTTTGTTTAAAGTAGTCCATAGACACATAAGTCCATATATCTCTGTCTAAATCGATAAGGATGGTATTGATCCGTTTTAGGTTATCAAACAAAGCAGCCATATGGTCGTAATGCTCAACCTGTGTTGTTGGAAACGAGTGTTGCAGTCCTAACTTGGCTTGCACAAATTGGGTTCCAAAAGCTTTCCAATCGATGTTAGGATAGGCTACTTTATGTGCATTATAATTACCAGTGGCACCACCAAATTTCGCAGCACTTGGGATATCGTTTAATAAATTAAATTGTTCTTTTAAACGGACAACAAACACCTCAATTTCTTTCCCTAAACGGGTTGGAGTGGCCGGCTGACCATGGGTTCTCGCCAACATAGGGATGTCTGCCCAATCCTTAGCCAAACCTTCAATTTTTTCTAATAATGCAAAATATTCAGGAACATAGACATCATTCATGGCATCCTTTATACTCAATGGGATTGCCGTGTTATTAATGTCTTGTGACGTTAAGCCAAAATGGATAAATTCTTTATAGTCTGATAAACCTAGAGTATCAAACTTGTCTCTTATAAAATACTCTACAGCTTTTACATCGTGATTGGTGATTTTTTCAATGTCTTTGATCGCGGAAGCATCAACAGAAGTAAAGTTTTTATAAATGTCTCTTAAATCTTCAAAAACCGAATTAGAAATGGATTCTAATTGTGGTAGTGGGGTTTCGCACAACGCGATAAAATATTCAATCTCTACTAAAACACGATATTTAATCAATGCTTCTTCAGAAAAGTAATTACCTAAAGCTTCTACTTTAGATCTGTATCGACCGTCTATTGGTGAAATTGCGCTAAGTGCTGAAAGTGCCATTTATGTTGGTTTTTTTGAAGCGTCAAAGATAGGAAAGTAAGTTGGAAGTATGAAGTTTTCAGTGTCAGTTTACAGTCCTCCATTACAGTATAGCAAATAGCATTTCGCCTTTTACTTTTGTCCCGGTAGCTCTCGGGATTGAAATTCTGTTTTTTCTCTGAGAAACTCTGTGACTTCTCAGCAGTGCTCTGTGTAATTTAATTTGTATTCAAAAAGCAAAAAGCAAAAAGCAAAAAGCAAAAAGCAAAAAGCAAAAATCTAGAGTCAAGAATCAAGAGTCTTTAGTTTTTAGAATTCTGAAATGCATTTTTATTTCTCTGTGAATCTCTGTGACTTCTCCATGGATCTCTGTGTAATTTGATATAGAATCAAGAATCAGGTGTCTTTAGTTTTTAGAATTCTGAATTCATTTTTATTTCTCTATGAATCTATGTGACTTCTCCGTGGATCTCAGTGTAATTTTATTGTAGTCTTCGATTTAAAGTCTTCCGATATTATTTAATCTTCTTCAGAATATGACGTGCTCTTGCCTTAAAGCCAGAACTCTGGATCGGAAAATCGCGTTCTAAAATAATGACTAATTCCGGGTGAATCCAATCGTACTCATTGCCTAATAAATAGAGTGTGTTCATCGCATACGCTTTCGGTGCAATTTTTTCATCATTAATCATCCAATCAAAACAAGCCTCTATAATTTTTTCTTTGTGGGCTTCTGATAGAGATGCTTTAATTTGATGATCTGTTTTACCGTAATACGCTTTGATGACATATTCACAAACCTTTGCCATTGGTCTCACAGCAGAATCTAAATGCACTCTCGAAATATTATGAGTAAATACATCGAGATACGGTATTATAGCTTCCAGTTTTTCGCCACACATAAATTCAAAAACCCAAGCTGCTCTGCACGAAATTTTGTGATCTACATCAAAAATAATTTCTAAAAGCGGTGAAATGAGTTCGGAATTATCAATAACTAAATTCGCATAATGCAAGCGTTTTTCACGCGAATGATTCACATCGTTTAATTCCTTATAAAGTTCTGATTTAGTCAATTTTTTTTGTCAATTCGAGTATTTTTGTTCTTTGTAAAAAGAATATAAAAGGTGTCGAGAATTAAGTTGTTATAAATTTACTTGTTTTCGAAACAATTTTCTTTCAAAAATCACTTAAACTGACGTAAATTTAAATTTCTAAAAATTATTCAAAAATGAAGATTTTCAAAAAACTTGGACTGTTTCTTTTAGTAGTGTTTGTAATAGCGCAATTTTTCGGACCAGAAAAAAATGAAGGAGATATAACTTCGGTAGATGCTTTTTTTGCAGATACGAATCCACCAGAAGATGTGAAATTAATTTTAAATGGTGCTTGTGTAGATTGCCATAGCAGTCATACACGTTATCCTTGGTACAACAACATTACGCCAGTGAATTACTGGTTAGATGAACATGTTAATGATGGTAAAAAGCATTTTAATATCTCTAAATGGAATGATTATTCTGATAAGAAAAAAGATCATAAACTAGAAGAACTAGCTGAAGAGGTCGAAGAGAAGGAGATGCCATTGCCAAGTTACACATGGACCCATGGTGATGCAGATTTATCACAAGATCAAATTGATGCGATTGTGAGTTGGGTGAAAACGGAAAGAATAAAATATGCATTCTTAAAAGAGCCACAATAAAAGGTAAAACCAAACACAAATCAGAAAATCAGAAAAGGATCTGTTTTAGAATTTGGAACTTCTGTTTTGGAAATTATAATTTTTCATGAAAAAAGAATTATTGGTTATAGGCTTTGTATGGCCAGAGCCTAAAAGTTCTGCAGCAGGGAGTCGAATGCTTCAGGTGATAGAACAGTTTCAAAATCAAGACTATACAATCACATTTGCCTCTGCGGCAAAAACTTCACAAAACACCTTTGATTTAGCAAGCATTGGTGTTCATCTGCAAGGAATTCATTTAAATGACACCTCTTTTGATGTTTTTATTTCTCAATTAAACCCAGATGTCGTTTTGTTCGATCGTTTTATGACAGAAGAGCAATATGGTTGGCGCGTTGCAGAGCAATGTCCTAAAGCATTACGGGTTTTAGATACCGAAGATTTTCATGGTTTACGCAAGGCTAGGGAACAGGCCTTGAAAAAAAATGAAGACGTTTCTCTAGAGTATTTACAAAATGATATAACGAAGCGCGAAATAGCGAGTATCTATCGTTGTGATTTAAGCTTAATCATTTCTGAAGCCGAAATGGATATTTTAATCAATCAATTTACAATTGATAAAAGCTTATTGTATTATTTACCGTTTTTGTTAGAGCCTATTTCTGAGAATGACATCGTACAATTGCCCACTTTCGAAAACAAACAACACTTCATTACCATAGGTAATTTTTTACACGCCCCTAATTACGATGCTGTTTTATATTTAAAACAAACCATTTGGCCACTCATAAGAAAACAATCGCCGAAAGCTGAACTTCATATATATGGGGCTTATGAATCTCAAAAAGTTTTACAGCTTCATAATGTTAAAGACGGTTTTTTAATTAAAGGTTTTGCAACTGATGTCAATGAAGTGATGAAAAATGCAAAAGTGTGTTTAGCTCCTTTACGTTTTGGGGCAGGTCTTAAAGGCAAACTGATTGATGCCATGCAAAACGGAACACCTTGTATAATGTCTCATATTGCTTCAGAAGGAATGTTTGAAACTAAAAAAAGGTTAGCATACGAGGTCGAAGTCAATGGATTTATAGAGGATAATCCTGAAGCTTTTGCTAATAGCGCTGTTGAATTATATGCAAACGCAGACCTCTGGAAAGCGAAACAGCAGCAAGGGTTTAAGGTTTTGAACCAGCGATTTAATAAAGCTGATTTTGAATTTGAGTTTAAGTCCATAATAAAAGGACTTTCTGATCATCTAAAAGCACATCGTCAAGCTAACTTTATAGGTCAACTCTTTATGCACCAAACTTTGCAAAGTACAAAGTATATGAGTAAATGGATTGAGGCTAAAAACCGAAATTAGTCAGTTCTAATTTCATTCTAAAAACAAAAAAATCCGCAATTGTCATTGCGGATTTAAATTTGTATCAAATCGGTCGTTTAAGACTTCTGCTTATTCAATTCGTCTTGTAATTGACGTCTCACTTTTTGTTCGCGCTCTAATGCGGTACGCCTGTGATCTTCAAATTCAACTTCAACTTCACTTAACTTAAGCTTGGCCTCTCTAGTCGAAGAATTACTGCCTTTAAATTTATATATAAACAATAATAATAGTGCTAATAAGCCAGCAACGATGCCCCACATTAAAACCTTATAGTTGTCTTTACTCATTTGTATGCCAAACAAAGAAATATTTTCTTTCTCTTCGTTTGTAGAATTTAGAGTAGATTCTGTATTTGATAAGCTCGTTTTTAAATTTGTAATTTCGTTTGCTTGAGCTGTTACCACCGCTTTGGTGTCTGCTAAGTTTTTATGTATGGCCTTTAAGGTATCGCTGGTATGTGATTTTAATTCATATAGCCATGTTTTTTTTACGGTCTTATAATCTTGCCAGCTGTTAGAACGTCTAATGACAAATTCAAACTGACTATCTATCGTTCCGCTATTGAGGGATAATTTATCTTTTTCCTCTGTAGCTTGTGCTGTTATAGTTTGTAAACTAAATGTAACTAAAAGGATTATAGAAACTTTCGTTAAGAATTTCATCGCAGACGTAATTTTGATTGTGTTAGGTTAATGAGTTGCCAAGATAGTAATTTTATGATTATATCTAAACAATTATAAAACAAATAGCCCTTCAAATTAGAGAGGCTACTTATATACGAGAGAAATTTAATTTTAGATGTTAACAGTGCTTAAATTTGAGATATTTTTAATAGCGTTATGATCTAAACTTTTTTGATACAAACCGTTTGCGCCTAAAAAGAAAAAAATCTTGCCGTTAGACAAGATTTTTTTCTTTTTCTTATTTCATTAATTCTAATAATAAGCGTAGCGTCTTACTTTAGAAATATATTTGGCCAATCGCACAACTTGGTGGCTATAGCCATATTCATTATCGTACCATATGTATAGTATTGCATTTTTACCATCAGATCTCAAAATAGTGGCTTTACTATCGTAGATTGAAGGTGCAGAGCAACCAATAATATCGCTAGACACCAATTCGTCACTCATTTCGTATTTAATTTGCTCCACTAAATTGCCTTCAAGAGCATATTTTTTCATGACGGTGTTGATGGTCTCTATAGATGTCTCTTTTTCTAATTCTAAACTTAGAATAGCCAAAGAACCGTTTGGAACAGGCACTCTAATAGCATTAGAGGTTAATTTACCTTCGAGAGATGGTAAGGCTTTACTAACCGCTTTTCCTGCGCCAGTTTCAGTAATTACCATATTTAACCCTGCAGCGCGACCACGTCTGTATTTACTGTGAAAGTTATCGACTAAGTTTTGGTCATTAGTATACGCATGAATCGTTTCTAAATGCCCGCTTTTTATTCCAAAAGAATCTTCAACGGCTTTTAAAATTGGTGTAATGGCATTTGTTGTACAAGAAGCAGCTGAGAAAATATTGACTTTATCGGGATTGTGCTCTAAATGATTAACACCATGTACAATATTTGGAATACCTTTACCCGGTGCTGTCAGTAAGACTTTGTCAACACCTTTAGCTTTTAAATGTCTACTTAAAGCTTCTTTATCTCTAAAAGCACCTGTATTATCGATAACCAAAGCATTATTAATACCGTATTTTGTATAATCAATATCTTCTGGTGCATTCGCTGAAATTATTTTAACCGTCGTGCCGTTAATAATCAAAGCACTGTTTTTTGCGTCTATGCTCACTAAACCAGAAAAATCGCCATGCACAGAATCATTTCTTAGTAATGAAGCACGTTTCTCTAGAACAGTTGCATTAATAGGACCTCTCGTAACAATGGCTCTCAATCTTAGTTGATTGCCATTACCAGTGCGCGTCATTAATTCGCGAGCTACTAATCGGCCAATTCTACCAAAACCGTATAGGATAACATCTTTAGGTTTTATCGCTTTATTGTCTTTCGCTTTACCCAATTTCGAAGCTACAAAAGCAGTCGCATTGCTATATTTTTGGTCTTCTAAATGAAACTCATAAGTTAATTTTCCGATGTCTAACTTTGCAGGCGGAAGGTCTAAGGTATTAATGGCTTGTGCAATTTCAACCGAATCGAATATAGAAATTGGTTTTTGAACAAACTGACCTGCGTATTCGTGCAAGTTCAAAATATCGCTCACATTTCTGTCGATTAATTGGTTTCTAAATAAGACAAGTTCTATAGACTTATCGTACCATAAGTCACTAACAATTTTAATAAATTCTACCGTTTCTCTGCGACGATCTGCTTGAAATGATAACTCTTTTTCGTAAGTGTCGTTAAAACCCATTTGTTTTTGGTTTAGTGATGTTAAATTTTGCGCAAAAATACATATTTCAAACGTTTTCGTAATGCTTTTTATCGAAAATAAAAACCCTTCAAAGAATTACACTTTGAAGGGTTATTTTAGTCTGGTTTATTCGTTTTTTTATCTGAAATTATAAACTACTTTTTCTCCTTGATTATTTATAATTTCGATTTGAAGTGGTTCATTCAAATTTCGGGTTTTCATTGCATTTTGAGCATCATCAACAGAATATAATTTTTTACCGTTAATTTTTGTGATCATGTTTCCTTCCACAACTCCGCTTCTATTCCAATCGGCTTTATAACTCTCGTCAAACTTAGATATTTTCACACCATAGGCGGTATTGAAGCGTTTTAAATCTTTTTCTGAAGCATTTTTCACAACACCGATAGTATTGATGACGTAGACAGAAGGTTTTAGTAATGTAACAGGTAGGGTTTCTTCATTGCCAGCTCTGAGTAACGTTACATTGACGATATCATCAGGACTCTTCGTTTTTAAATAGCCCGATAAATCAGAGAATTTATTGATTTCAACATTATCAATTTTTCTGATAATATCCCCCGATTGAATGCCTGCCTTTTCAGCGCCTGTATTTTCTTGTACGTCACTTACATAAAATCCTTGAGTAATATCAGTACCGATTTCTTTAGCAGCTCTACTATTTAAAGCACCACCAATAACTCCAAGAATACCATTTTGCACATTACCGTATTCCATAATGTCATTTACAATCTTACGCGCAATATTACTTGGCACTGCAAATGAATAGCCTATATAAGAGCCTGTTTGAGATGAAATAGCCGTGTTAATCCCAATGAGATCTCCATTGGTGTTTACTAAAGCGCCACCAGAGTTCCCCGGGTTAACGGCAGCATCTGTTTGGATAAATGACTGCATATTCTGACCAGATAAATCTCTAGCTTTAGCACTAATTATACCAGCTGTAACGGTAGAGTTCAGGTTAAATGGGTTGCCAACGGCTAAAACCCATTCGCCGATTTTTGCTTTATCAGAATCCCCAAATGCCATAAATGGTAAATCTTCGTCACTTTCAATTTTGAGTAAAGCAATATCTGTAGCTTTATCGGTGCCAATCAATTCGGCCATGTATGTTTTGTTGTTGTTTAGTGTAATACTAATTTCATTGGCGTTTTCAATCACGTGATTATTGGTAATGATATAGCCTGTTGGTGAAATAATGACACCACTACCGGTACCAACTTGTGCGCGTTGCGAACTGCGACCATAAAACAAGTCTTGCATCGTCATCGGTGCATTTACAGTGGCTGTGTTTTTTACATGCACCACAGCATGTATAGATTTATCAGCAGCTTCCACGAAATCAGGAGCTAAAGTCGTGCTATTATTTAGTGTGTTTACACTATTGTTTGTAGGAATAAAAACCGGAAAATCGGATGATTGTTCCACCGCTAATGGTTGATTGTTTTTTTCGACAAAAAGTTTATAACCACCTAGAGTTAATACACCACCTAATGCCGAAACGCATACTAATGTTAAGATCTTCTTCATGATTTTTCAGATTTATGGTTAACTATTTAATTATTGTTTGTGTTCTCACTAACGTTTAAAATTAGAGATTTATTGATTTCAATTTCTATTTTAACTACTATTTAACGTCAAATTTAACGACGCTTTAACAAGTCATTTTACAGGCTATTATTCTTATATTTGTGCCTTTAACATCACTATGACTTTTTACAAATATCAGGGCACAGGTAATGATTTTATCATTGTAGATAATCGATTACAAGTAATAGACAAAAACAATACCAAGCGCATAGCTGAACTATGCGACCGACGTTTTGGCATTGGTGCTGATGGATTTATTCTATTAGAAAATGACCATAATGTAGATTTTAAAATGGTCTATTATAATGCAGATGGAAATGAAAGTAGCATGTGTGGTAATGGTGGAAGATGTATTGTTGCTTTTGCTAAGTTCTTAGGGGTCGTTGCAAATACAGCTGAATTTATGGCTATTGATGGTCTTCATAAATCAAAAATAGAAGATGATATTGTGCAGCTTCAAATGCAAGATGTTTCTAGAATTGAGACTTATAAAGCGCATCAGTTTTTAGATACAGGTTCTCCACACCATGTAGAATTGGTTTCAGATTTAAAAGATTTTAAAGTAAAAACTAATGGTGCAGAAATTAGATACGGTCAACCTTACAACGAGATTGGTACTAATGTTAATTTTGTAGAGCAGTTATCTGCAGATGGTTTTGCTGTTAGAACTTACGAGCGTGGAGTAGAGGATGAGACCTTCTCTTGTGGTACAGGAGTTACAGCTGTTGCTCTAGCAATGCATAACAATGGGACAACTAAAAGCAATACAGTTAATTTGAAAACAGAAGGTGGTCAGCTTAAAGTAACCTTTAGTTTTGATGATAAAGGCTACAATAATATTTGGTTAATTGGGCCAGCACAGCAAGTGTTTAAAGGGGATATAGAATGGTAACATTAAAAGGCAAGCATATTTACTTAAGAGCCTTAGAGCCTGAAGATTTAGATTTTATTTACAAAATTGAAAATGATACGTCGCTATGGGAACTTAGCGATACGCAAACACCGTATTCACGATTTTTGATTAAACAATATTTAGAAAACGCACAACAAGATATTTTTGAAGCCAAACAATTACGATTAGCGATTTGTAATACTAATAACGACACTATTGGTCTCATTGATGTTTTTGATTTCGACATGAAAAATAAACGCGCCGGAATAGGCATACTTATCCAGAATGCCGAACATAGAAATCAAGGTTTCGGAAAGGAGGCTTTAGAGCTTTTAACTGAGTATTGCTTTAAAACACTGCATTTACATCAAGTTTATGCTAATATTTCTGAATATAATTTAGCGAGTTTACATCTTTTTGAAGGTAACGGCTTCAAAAAAATAGGATTAAAAAAAGATTGGATTTTTGATGGAAATCAATACTCTAACGAATATCTACTACAACGTATTAACGATTAACTATGTACATTAAAAAAATTCTTTGGGTTATTGCTCTAATTGGCTTGCTTATCTGCGGAGGGCTAGCATATTATATTTATGGTGCTATGTTTAAGCCCAATACTAAGTTTAATAATGAAACCGCCTATATCTATGTAACTACGGCTGCTAATTATAATGAAGTACGTGAACAGTTAATTCCGCTTTTAGATGATATAGCGACCTTTGATGCACTCGCAACTCAAAAAAAGTACACTTTAAATATTAGGGCTGGCCGTTTTGCTATTTCAAAGGGAATGAATAATAACGATATTATTAATTCAATAAGAAGTAAAAATTTGCCCATTAAAATTGCTTTTAATAATCAAAATAGTTTGGCTGCTTTAGCAGGAAGAATAAGCAAACAGATTGAAGCAGATAGTTCGGCTTTAAATGAAGCCATGATGAATGAATTATTTTTAACTAAAAATGAATTTTCAGAAGCTACAGCTTTAGGAATGTATCTGCCAAATAGCTATGAGTTTTTCTGGAATACGTCTGCTGAAGGATTTAGAGATAAAATGTTAAATGAATACAACCGCTTTTGGACAGAGGCGAGAAAGGCAAAAGCAGAAAAGTTAAATCTAACACCAAATGAGGTGATCACTTTAGCTTCAATTGTATATGAAGAATCAAAACAAGCGGATGAGCAGCCAAGAGTTGCAGGTGTGTATTTAAATAGACTAAGAATTGGTATGCCTTTACAGGCAGATCCTACGTTAAAGTTTGCAGCTTACCAGCTACCTCAATATGAAAACACAGTGATAAGACGGGTTCTAAATGTGCATAAAGACATCGATTCGCCATATAACACTTATAAAAATGCAGGCTTACCGCCAGGACTCATCGCGATGCCAGACTTATCAGCTATAAATGCAGTGCTTAATCCCGAAAAGCATAATTACCTTTATTTTGCAGCAGATGCTAAGCGTATTGGTTACCATAAATTTGCAAAAACGTTAAGGCAACATAATAATAATGCACATGAGTATCAACGTTATTTGTCGTCTAACGGCATAAATAAATAAGGTTTGAAGTGGCTTTATTGCTCTATAGCCTTATTTATAGGAAGTTCGCTTTTCTCACAATCTAAATTAAATCAGTTCTTAAAGCCCAGTGATTCCTTAAATAAATCACGAAGAGATGCAGTTATAATTACGGAGACGTCTTTAGCAACTTTAACTTTGGTTGGTCTTAATCAGTTATGGTATGCAGATTATGAACGTTCTAATTTTAAAACGATAAATGACAGTGGTGAGTGGTTGCAGATGGATAAGCTTGGTCATGTGTTTTCATCATATCAATTAAGCAGTTTAGGAGCAAAGACCTTAAATTGGTCAGGTGCTGATGAAAAGGACCAATTAATTTATGGCTCTGCGCTTTCCCTTGGATTTTTAACAGCAGTCGAGGTGATGGATGGCTTTTCTGAAGAATGGGGATTTTCTTGGACCGATATGGCAGCTAATGTTGCGGGAACAGGTTTTTATGTTGGTCAAGAATTGTTATGGCAAGAGCAACGTGTCCTTTTAAAATATTCTTTTCATCGTACCGAATTTGCAAAACAGAGACCAGATAAATTAGGCAATGGGTTGTCTGAAGAATTTTTGAAGGACTATAATGGACAAACGTATTGGTTGAGTGCTAACATTAATTCATTTTTTAAATCAGAAAGTATTCCTAATTGGTTAAACCTAGCATTTGGCTATGGAGCTGACGGAATGTTAACCGGTGATGCTGACGATCCGTTGTATTTAAATCAGAATAGAACACGTCAATATTATCTCAGTTTAGATCTCGATTTAAGTCGAATAAAAACAAATTCTCACATCCTAAAAACCATATTTGACGTTTTGAACGTTATTAAGGTTCCTTTACCCACAGTTGAAATGAATGGCAATGGACGTGTAAAATGGCACTATGTCTACTTTTAACTTGAGTTTTTAACACTTAAACGTGTTCATTTCATTAATTAAATATCTGTCGTATCTTTGCACGCGAATTTAGTAGGACTGTTTTTGAAAAAATGTTTTACTATAAAATGTTAGATGTTATGAATAAAAGTAGCGTTAAGAATTTTGTATTTCCTTTTTCAATTTGTGTATTAATGGCGTTAGCATTGTATCCAGATTCAACTCTAAATCCTGATACCTATTCTACTGAAGGATTAGAACTCAATTATAATATTTCTGAAGAATTGGCTGTGGTTACGCAAAAGCATACTACAAATCAGAATATATTCACACCGCATTTAGGAATGTCTTTTGAAGGATTCAAAGAAGCATTAGCTTTTAAAGAATCTAGAGGCGATTACTTTACTGTAAATACTTTAGGGTATATGGGTAAGTATCAATTTGGTGTTGAAACCTTAAAGGTCATCGGTATTTATAATCCAAATCATTTTTTATACAATCCAGAATTGCAAGAAAAAGCATTTATAGCAAATGCTGAGCGTAATAAATGGGTGCTTAGAAAAGATATAAAGCGTTTTGAAGGAAAACTTATTGGTGGTGTTGAAGTCACCGAATCTGGTATTTTGGCAGCAGCTCACTTAGCTGGACCTGGTAGCGTTAAAAAGTTTTTACGAAGTTATGGTGGACATAACTTTGCGGATGCTTATGGTTCTACTGTAAAGCATTACATGAAAAAGTTTTCGGGTTACGATACGTCTATGGTCACTCCAGATCAGAAGGCAAGAGTTACACTTTAGTCTTTCTGAATAATAAATATAGCAGGTCTTTTATGTAGGTCTTCTTTATTGTGCTTCCAATCTTGTGCGGTTTTGGTTTTAATAAACTCAGTCGGTAGCGTTAAATCGCAGGCCACACAAATCCTTGTATTGGGTTGTAGTATTTTAGCCAAATCTTCTAACATATTCATGTTTCTATAGGGTGTTTCTATAAAAATCTGAGACTGGTTGTGTTCTGAAGATAAACGTTCTAAAGTCTTTAGTTTAGATTTCCGTTCGCTTTTATCAATGGGCAAATAACCATTAAAGGCAAAGCTCTGACCGTTCATTCCAGAAGCCATTAAAGCTAAAATTATTGATGATGGTCCTACGAGTGGTACGACTTGGATACCCATTTGATGTGCTAAGCCTACAATATCAGCTCCAGGATCTGCAATGGCAGGACACCCAGCTTCAGAAAGTAATCCTATAGAAATACCTTCTAAACAAGCATTTAAATACGTGCTACGTTCGGCTTCGGTAGTATACTTATTAAGTATTTGAAGCTTCAATGACGGTTGTGATTTGCCAGGGGAAACTCGTTTTATAAAACGACGTGCTGTTTTTTCATTTTCAACAATATAATAATCGATATTCTCAATCATTTTTTTTATCGAAATTGGTAAAACCTCTAGAGGCGGGTTATCACCTAATCGCGTTGGTATAAGGTATAGTTTTCCTTTTGTAGTGCTCATTAATTTATAACCAATTTATGTGTGGTTTGCGCGCCGTTTCCGACCTTAATTTGTAATATGTAAAAGCCAGAGGCGAGTTCTGAGGTATTTACTGTTTGAATTATTTTGGTATTACGACCAATGGCTTTCACCTTTTTACCTTGCAAATCATAGATCGATATTTCAGTTGAAATGTCGACGTTATTATTTGATCCAAAATTGATATTCAAAATATCATTTGTTGGATTGGGATATATAGAGATCTCATGTGTTTGGTTATCATCTAGACTCAAATTAGGATCACTAAGTTTGTATACTGCATTGCCACCAACGATATACAATTCGCCTAAATTATCTTCTCCAAAACTTACCCATGACTCGTCTATGTTTGGTACTTGCCAATCCATTGTCCAATTGCTTCCATTTTCGGTAAGCATTCCAATTTCTCCACTGCAATAATCAGCAAAAAAGTATTTTCCAGTTAGTGAAGAAAAATCATTACCACGATAAATAAATCCACCCGTAATAGAGCATCTAAATCCATTAGGACCATTACCATAAGAATACTCGCTCACAGGAGTTTTAGTTAAAGACATTGGTGGGCATGGAGTTTGATTGTTAAAATCATGCATGCCTTCATAACAGCGCCAGCCATAATTATCACCTGGAGTTCCAGAACCAATAGATTTGTTGATTTCTTCATAAGAACTTTGCCCAACATCTGCAATCCATAAGTCCCCATTAGCTCTGTCAAAAGATAGTTTCCAAGGGTTTCTTAAGCCAATAGCATAAATTTCTGGTAAGCCACCTTGTGAGGCATATGGGTTATCAGAAGGAATTGAAAAAGTAGCACCACTAACGTCAATTCTTAATAGTTTACCTAATAAAGTACTCGTGTTTTGTGATCTATTGCCAGGGTCACCACCAGAACCACCATCACCAGTTGCAATATATAAATAGCCGTCTTGGCCAAAAGCAAGTTTTCCTCCATTATGGTTTGAGTATGGTTGAGGTATCGTTAAAAGAATCGTTTCTGTGGTATTAGCGATGTCTGGATTACTACTGACAGTATATCTAGCTATTATTGTGTTAGGTTGGTTTGTACTTGTATTGTCGGTATAATTAACATAAAACCGTCCTGTTGTATCGTAATCTGGAGCAAAAGCCAGACCTAGTAAGCCACGTTCACCACCAGAACCTACAATACTGCTAATATCTAGAAAAGGAGTAGCGTTTACAGAACCATCATTATTTAAAATCTTGATAATGCCGCTTTTTTCAACTATAAATAGTCTGTTGTCGTTGGCATGAGCCATTTCAACGGGTTCATTAAAAGTATTGGCAACTTGGTTTAACTCTATTGTTTGAGAAAAACATAGCGTCGTAAAAAAAGCTAATAAAAATAAGGAGTAAATTGTTTTCATAGTATTTTTTAGTAAAGTTAATAAAAAACAGAAACTCTAAATGTAATATGTTTTAGTTGTTTAGTTTTTTTGAAAGCGCATCGCATGCTTTCTCTAGCATAATGTAAACAGTATCAAAGCCAGATTCACCACCATAATAGGGATCTGGAACTTCTAAGTTTTTGCTAGGATGACTTTCATTTAAAATAAGCTTTACTTTACCAATATCACTATCGTTTCTGGCTAAGCTGATGATATCAGAGTAATTAGACTGATCCATAGCATAGATATAGTCAAAGGTATCAAAA
>RCND010000993.1_pt1 | contig 16736 bp, 15 predicted proteins | sample 2041351 | NCBI WGS metagenome assembly RCND01 (sample SAMN09708230, study PRJNA481090) | Marine sediment metagenome, whole genome shotgun sequencing project. | biome: marine sediment; feature: ocean; material: sediment; isolation source: Sewage treatment plant 12B marine sediment (STP12B) ... | reverse complement strand
AGGTTATCCTGTGGAAGATCTAAAAGTGACTGTATATGATGGTTCTTACCATGATGTCGATTCATCTGAAATGGCATTTAAACTTGCTGCATCAATGGGTTTAAGAGAGGGTTGTAGAAAAGCTAATCCTATTATTCTTGAGCCTATGATGAAAGTTGAAGTTGAAACGCCTGAAGATTACATGGGTGATGTTATTGGTGATATTGCCAAAAGACGTGGTCAAGTAACTGGTATGGATGAGAGAGCAGGATCTAAAATCGTTAACGCGTTTGTTCCCCTTTCTGAAATGTTCGGATACTCAACAGACCTACGTTCAATGACTCAAGGTCGTGCAACGTATGCAATGGAATTCGACCATTACGAAGAAGTTCCACAAAACGTAGCAAAAGAAATCATCGAAAAGCGTAACAGCTAATTTCGGGTTTCTTTACTATATCTTCGGCCGGATGGAGTTTTCTCCATTCGGTCACTTACTAAATGTAAGCTCTCTCATTACGAAAACTCCATCAATCCAAATCTACAGCAAATTAACTCCGAAATTTTCTATTACGAGAGTATAAAATACCATTAAACCTTTAACTATTTATGTACTAAAATAGTAGAATACAAACATATTTCATTACATATTGTATTTGAACGTGGCGATAGCCCATCTATTAATTAAAGAACAGTGTCGTGGCGAACGACCTTGAAAGCAAAGCGATTCGAGAGCCACGACGATTTTTTGCTTCGTTTTTTCTAAAAAAATGACGAGAGAAACAACACCTCGATCAGAATAAGAGGCAATCCAAAAAACAAACGTAAACATAAAGGAAAAGAAATGAAATTCATCATCGACCTCATAGAAGACGTAAGAGAACAAATAGGAAACCATGAAGCATATGAAGTCACTGCCGGACTTCTCAAAACAGATGAAAATGACAGTGAAAAACTTATCTATGCCGGTGAGGCACCTTTAAGTTTATCAATATTGAACGAAGAGAAGAAACAACTTAATTTTAAAATGGACGGTAGTGATAAGAAAGTGACTATAGGAGAACTTATCCCACCCCTGTTGATACTTGATATGGATGCCATGATGTATGAGCTTAAAATGGATGTGAATACCCAATACTCAGATATGGAAATCGTGGGTTTTGGAAAGAATGATGAGGAGAATCGCTATATCCTGTTCATTAAGATATAAAAGAACACGCTAGAGATACTGCGGTTTCTCTTCCAGTAGGATCCAGTTCAAATTTACCTTGGATGTTTTACAAAAATGGGCTAAGTGTTCATACGGGATCTTTTTTCTTTTTTTGATAACGGCAAAATATTGTGGGTCTAGTTTTAGTGCATCTGCTATATCTCTGTCCCGTATTTTCTCTTGCTTCATTTGTCCGGAGAGAACGTGTTTGACCCTTGACATCACTTCTGGAAAATCTATCATGCATATCCTTCTTATTTCTATAAGATGTATCATAATAGATTTTAAGACAAGAGAGTCAATATCTGTCAAATTGTAATGTTTTTGAAAAGGAAGGAAATAGGGGTGGGTCAAAATGCTTTAATTATATCTCTCAATTAGTGTTTCTTCGTTGATGGGTTTACTTATCCCAAATCCTTGTACATAGTCAATACCAAGGTCCTTTAAGGTCTTTTGCTGACTCGTATTATCCACCCATTTTGCAACGGTCTGAACCTGAAGATCTTTGGACATATTAATAAGAGACTGCAGCATGGCATAAGTTGTTTTATCTTCGAGATTAGTGACATAATCTCTGTCAAATTGCACTATATCAAATTTAAAGTGTTTCATATACTTCATTGAAGCATTGGATGAGCCAAAATTGTCGATACAAATACGCAGTCCATGTGATCTGAATTTTTTCAGTGTCTTAAGATACCCACTAAGGTCATGGTGTGTTTTCCGTTCATAGAGTTGGATGATAAGACGTGAAGGATCTACTTTTTTAAGCTTTAAATAGTCAAACACTTTTTCTTGAAACGTTTGGTCTCTAAGAGAAAAAGGGGAAAGGTTAAAGGTAAAAGAAATATTATCATTGACTAAGGGTAGAAGGTCTATGACATGCTTAACCAGTGTAAGATCATACTCTCGTCCTAAACCTAGACGATTGACGATAGGAAGAAAAATTCGAGGTAAGATATCATCTTTTTGTGTATGACATTTTAGTTTTATGGCAATTTCATAGGTATCTACGATATTCGTATGGGCATTGAGCAGCGGTCTAAAGGATAAAAGCAAATCTTTATTTTTGATAGCAGAGATGACATACTTCTCTATATCGGAGAGTTCTTTTGTGTCTTTGATATTGGGGATATTTTGCTGAGTATCATCTTCGACAGACTGACTGGCAATAATGTCTCTAAGTTGTAAAATGGCTTTTTGAAAGTCATCATTGGTATTGGTAACCACGGCAAATGCATAATCTACTTCTATATGGTTAATGCTGCTGTTTTCTTTGATCATCGTTTCTAAAATAGCCTGTATATCATGATCCTTATCATGAACGGCAATGAGTATTTCTGAACCGCGACCACGCCCTATGACTACCTGGTCGAAACCATTTTGTGTAAACAGTTGATTGAGCTGAGAGCTGATAGTGTAAAGAAGATTATCGATTTGGTCACTACTATAGTTTTCACTCAGAAGTGTAAGGTTTTCTATGTTTAGGCAGGCAATGGAAGTGGGCTCATAGTGTTGCAGCTTTTTGAGAAAAGATTTTTTATTATAGCCTTGTGTGGTTTGATCAAGGATAGTCTCCTGAACAGAGAGGTTCATAAGAAAATAGATAAAGTAGATGGTTACAAAGGTAATACCTGTAAGAAGGAGTCCATCTTGTAGACTTATATTAGGGATCTCTCCTTTGTATATAGTGGTATAAAAAACAAGAAAGACAAGAAGAAGTACAGGTATGCCCGCTCTAAGCGCCAGCGTAAAACGTCTCCCTCTCTCTTCTTTTTGGGATTGAAGCATTAAACATCCAAATGTTTCACATCTTTGGCATGGCTTTCGATGTAATTTCGTCTTGGTTCAACTTCATCACCCATGAAGAGAACAAATGTGTCACTTGCTGCTTCATCATCTTCTATTTTAACTTGTAAAAGTCTTCTGTTCTCAGGTGTCATTGTTGTTTCCCAAAGCTGTTCCGGGTTCATTTCCCCCAGACCTTTGTAGCGTTGAATGTATGCACCTTTTTTGGCTGAGGACTCTACGAGTGCAAAAAGTTCAAGTAAGTCCTGGTCTTTAAATTCATCTGTAATGTGTGCTTGTATCTTTTGATGGATAAGGATTGCCTCATTATAATGAGGGTTGGTGAAAAGTACATCATTCACTATAAGTTCTTCCAGTCCATCATTGGTTTGAACAAAGAGATGGATAGTATCTTCAGTAATTGATTTATTGAGAATATTGTATCCCAGTGTTCCAATATAGTCTTCGATCGTTTTTGCCAGTGCTTTATTGTCTGTACCGACAATATCAGGGTTTTCTATCATATAGCGGATCATTTCAGGCAGAGCAAAACGTTTTTCCAACTCTTTGAGTGTCATACGGTAATAGGCAACAAGTTTAAAGAGATCAACAAGATCGGCTTGTCCCATTGTTGTACTTTCTATGGCCGTGATACCATGTTCTATAAGGAAATCATTGAGTGATTTTTCATCTTTGAGATACGTTTCATTTTTCCCTTTTTTGTAACGGTAAAGAGGTGGTTGCGCAAGGTAGAGGTATCCTTTTTCAATGATAGGTTTTAAGAATCTAAAGAAGAATGTCATAAGCAGTGTCTGAATGTGGGAACCATCTACATCAGCATCGGTCATGATGATGACTTTGTGGTATCTTAGTTTTTCTTCATTGAATTCATCACCGATACCACAACCCAGTGCAGTGATCATGTTTTTGATCTCATCTGATTTCAGAATCTTCTCTAAACGTGCTTTCTCAACATTCAGGATCTTACCTTTAAGTGGCAAGATAGCTTGGAATACTCTGTCACGTCCCTGTTTTGCAGACCCTCCTGCAGAATCCCCTTCCACAAGGTATATCTCAGATATCTCAGGGTCTTTGCTCTGACAGTCTGCCAATTTACCAGGAAGTGTTCCAATGCTCATGGAGTCTTTACGTTTCACCAAGTCTTTAGCTCTTTTTGCAGCATCTCTACCACGAGCAGCTAGAAGTACCTGTGCCATGATGGCTTTAGCTTCTATAGGGTTTTCTTCTAGGTACTTGTTAAAGCTTTCTGAGAAGAATTTTTGTACCAATGGTCTAACGTAGCTAGAACCTAGTTTACCTTTGGTTTGACCCTCAAACTGTGGTTCCGGTACACGAACGGAGACAATGACAAGGAGACCTTCTTTACAGTCATCTCCTGTAATTTTTGTGCCTTTTTCTTTGGCATTTGCATTTTTAGAGATATAAGATGCCATAGAGCGTGTGAGTCCGGCTCTAAATCCTGCTTCGTGTGTACCGCCATCTGCCGTTTTGATGTTGTTTACAAAAGAGAGTGATTTCTCTGAGTCGGCATCGCAGTACATAAGCGCAATATCTATCTCTATGTCATCTGCTTTACCTTGGAAAAACTGTGCAGTGGTCAGAGGCTCTTTTGTGTTCATGTCTTCCACAAACTGTTTGATACCTCCAGCAAAGTGAAAGTCTTCTTTTGTGCCGTCACGTTCATCTTTGAATACTATAGTGATTTTAGGGTTAAGGTAACAAAGTTCCTTAAATCTTTTCATCAAGATCTCTTTTTGGAACGTAACAGACTCTGTAAAGATACTGTCATCCGGCCAGAATTCAATTTTCGTACCTTTTTTACGGGTTGTTCCTGTTTCCGCCAATATTTCTTGCGGGATACCTTCTTTAAAATCTTGCTCATAGATAGCACCGTCACGGTTAACCGTAAGGTGCAGATCTTTTGAGAGGGCATTTACAACAGAAACACCAACCCCGTGAAGACCACCAGATACTTTGTATGTATCTTTGTCAAATTTACCACCGGCATGGAGAACCGTAAGTACAACAGTGGCTGCAGACATATTTTCAGTAGGGTGCATAGCAACAGGGATACCACGACCGTTATCTTCAATGATCGCTGAACCTGCTTTGGTAAGGGTTACTTTGATAGTATCACAAAAGCCTGCCATCGCTTCATCGATAGAGTTATCTACTACTTCGTATACAAGGTGGTGAAGACCTCTTGTGGAAGTGTCACCGATGTACATACCAGGTCTTTTTCTTACCGCTTCTAGTCCTTTGAGGACTTTAATATTACTAGCACCATATTCTGCCATGTTGAGACTCCATTGTGTGGGGGTATAAGTGTAACTATTTTAGCTAAAAAATGCTTAGAAAAGAGGTGTAAAATAGGGGGTAGGGTGTTGTGTCCTCACAACACCAATAATATGCATTTGTATCACAGCGTGTTGTCAGGAGACAACACCCTACAAGAGCATTCCTGATTGTTGCTTTTTTGTACTGACAATATCGATTTTATCGGGGACGATAAACTGTTTTTTCTCATAGGCTTCAACAGCATATCGGCCTATCATCGCAGCATTGTCAGAACAGTATTCAAGAGGTGCAACATGCAGTGTTTTTCCAAACTCTTTACAGAGGTTTTCATAGGCAGATCGTATATATTTATTGGCAGATGCTCCACCGACTATGGCAAAGTCTTTGATGCCTTCTTTTGCAAAGATCTTTTTGCTTTTTTGCAGCAGGTGCAGTTTAACTGCTTTTTGGAAGGAGGCAGAGAGATCAGCCCTGTCTTGTTCACTCATATTTTCTTTACCTCCACAGGCTTCTACTTTAAGTCTTACGGCATTTTTAAGACCTGAGAGAGAAAAGGCAATGAGTGGAGAGTTACGTAAAGGGATCGGCAGGTCAAAACGATCTTCATCCCCTTTTAGTGCAAGTGCTTCTATGAGGGGACCTCCAGGATAGCCCCGACCCATCATTTTGGCACATTTGTCAAAGCTTTCTCCTACAGAATCATCCATGCTGGTAGCCAAAATTTCCATGCGTTCAAAACTTTCAACTCTTATGACTTGTGTATGCCCTCCTGAGATGAGAAGAACAAGGAGGGGAAGGGTAGACTCTTTTTCTATGAAAAGCGAGTAAATATGCCCTTTGAGGTGATGCACGGGGATAAGAGGTATGTCAAGCAAAGAGGCCAGTACTTTTGCCATAGCGATACCTTCAAGCAGTGTAACTCCCAGACCAGGTTGATTGGTTACTGCAATGGCCCTGAGCTTAGAGAAGTAAGGCTTTGTCTCTTTCAGTATTTCCGGTAAGGCTACGGCATGCAGTCTGGATGCAAGTTCAGGAACGACTCCTCCATAACAGGAATGTTGCTCTTCCTGGGAGATCTTTTTATGATAAATGACTTTTTTTGTAGCAATCTCTGTGATGGCTATGGAGCTGTCGTCACAAGAACTCTCAATGCTTAAAATCATGGTGCTTCCTGTAGGTCGGGGTGTCCTCTCCCCGACAATAAATTTAAATCTTCATTATATTTGGTTGTATTGATAAGACTGCATATTAGCGTCGGGGAGAGGACACCCCGACCTACAGTTCTATTCTTTATCATGAGATTGTTCCAAAACCAAATTTTCTATCAATTCCCATTTTCCATACCCGCTGTCTGCATTGATATGACCTGCATTTTTGATGACAGTTAAAGGGATATCGTAGTGTTTTGCTATCGTTTGGGCTTCTGTTACTTTGATATAGGGGTCATTGTCAGAGACGATCATCTGTACTTCCTTCGCATGAAGATTGTTGGGTATTTCACAGGGAAAGAATGTTTTGATGGTTGATTCTGTGGTAGTTAGACTTGGAGGCGAAACCATAAAAAGTCTTTGGATACCAGGCATCTCTTCTTGACAAAGCCAAAACCACAAAGTATTGGCCAATGAGTGGCAGACAACAGTGTCAGGCTTGAACGCTTCTAGAAGTGTTTTGACTTGCTTGACCCACCTGTTTTTAGAGGGGAAGTGGCAATTGTCGAGTAAAGGAAAAGAGACAGTGCCATAGTTTTTGGCTATTTCTGCAGCAAGTTCTGCTTGCCAGTGTGGTGCATCAGATCCTCCCCATCCATGTAAGATGAGTACTTTATCCATGTCTGTATCCGTAGGGTGTTGTGTCCCCACAACACCTATGAGCCAAAACAACAAAAGGTGTTGTTAGGAGACAACACCCTACGGGGAATTTATGCTTGCACATACGCTCTTACCTCTTTATCTATCGAGATGATCTCATCAATGTTTTTAGCGTGAACATCTTCAAATTTTTGATACGCATCCAATACCATCTCCGCCATCCCGAAAAATGAACACGACTCTTTTTGAAACGCTTTAATAGCTTCTTCGTTGGCAGCGTTGACAATGACACCTAAATGAGGATGTTTTAAAATATGTTCTTTAATACTCCAGATAGGGTAACGTTCTTCTTCAATGGGTAAAAACTCTAATGCTCCAATACTGAGGAGATCGGTAGGTGGCAAGACAGGGTCTATGACTTCTCCATTTAGTGCAAAAGCGATAGGAAGTTTCATATCTACCCCTGCAAAATGTGCAGTAGTAGAGCCATCTTTAAATTCACATAAGGCATGGATAATGGATTTTTTCTCTATGACCGCATCAATGTTGGAAGTGTTGAAAAGCCATTTTGCTTCTAACAGTTCAAAGAGTTTGTTGGTCATAGTGGCTGAATCTATAGTGATCTTGTTCCCCATAGACCAGTTAGGATGTTTGAGGGCATCCGAAAAAGTAGCATCTTTCATTTTGTCCAGTTCCCAGTCCCTAAATGCTCCTCCGCTTGCAGTGATGTAAAGTTTGGAGACAGGGCGATGATTCAGTAGGTACCACAAGCCAAAATGTTCAGAGTCAATGACTGTAATGAGCGACATGTCTATGAATGCTCCTGCAACAACCAAAGACTCTTTGTTTGCCAGAGCCACACGTTTACCAAGAGAGGTAGCCTTGAGTGTCGGGGCTAAACCTGTATAGCCTACCAATGCATTGACGATCATCGGACTTTGTGATTCTTCTATGAGTGTAAGTATTGCCTCATTGCCACAGCGAACATCGGGATGATTTACTTTATGTTTGTCTCTCTCATGCGCGATCACAACTTTTTTTGGCTGATGCAGGCTAATTTGCTGGTTAAGTAAATCAATATTTGACCCTGCAACAAGTGCTTCGATCGCTATATTGTACTGTTTTGCCATGATGAGGGTATTGACTCCGATGGAGCCAGTGGAACCTAGAAGGACTATACTGGACATGGATTAAATTAAGGCGCGTAACGCGATAACCATCATGATAGCACCAAAAAGGTAGCCGTCAATTCTATCTAAGATACCGCCATGTCCTGGGAGCAGGTCTCCAGAGTCTTTGACCCCGGCTTCACGTTTTAAATATGATTCAAAAAGATCCCCAAAGACTGAAGCGATAGCTGTCACAAGTGTCACAACAAAGGCGATCCAAAACTCTACAACATAAAGTCCGGCAAAAGAACCGGCTATGGTTGCAAGGAAAATACCGCCAAACACACCTTCCAGTGTTTTGTTTGGTGAAGTGTCTGAAAACTTGGTTTTACCTATGGCTTTTCCTGTAAAAAATGCTCCTACATCTGTCAGTGCAACGGTGACAAGAAGCCAGAACATGGACTGAATGCCAAAATCCTGGTAGAGGATAAGGAAAAAGAGTATTCCACTGACGGGGTAAAGAAAAGGAAGAAGCAGTCTTTTATCAAAATTGTGAAAATAGGCAAGAGAAGAAGCAAATATGACTGCCATAAAAAAGAATAGATCATCAGGGTTGGGGTAGAAATATGCAACAACCCATAAAAGCACAGCCCATACATACATAGAAGGTCCGGTGAGCTTGAAAAGCTTCATGGCCTCATAAAAAGCGAAGATATAAATGACACCCAAAAAAGCCCACATGACAAAAAAGTTATCGATCCAGCCTATAAATCCAACCAGAGCAAGTAAGCCAATACCTGTGAACCAACGCTCTTGATGATCTGTAAAAAATTTAGTCATGCTTTTCCCTGATTTGATATAGAGATGATTATACCATCCCTTGGGTTATATTCGGATTTCAACGCCTTCTTTTGTGACGCGGATAGTATCATATTTGTTATAGAGTACGTTAGACCCTTCCTGCACTTTCACAAATTTTCTTTTGGTGTAGTCTACTTCATAGTCCCCTGGGTTCTTTACTGAGAAATCTACGCAGAGTTTAGCGGCAGCCTGGATGACGGAATCGGGTAGGTTTTGTTTGTCTGTTCGTATGATAACATGAGAGGAAGGTACGTCTCTTATATGCATCCAAAGGTCATTCGCTTTGGCGATCTCTAAGAGTTTTTGATTCTCGTTGGAATTTCGTCCTACCAATACTTTATAGTCTTCGATCCAAAAGAGTTCACCTTCACGCAGTTTCTCTTTTTTACGTTGTGACTTGGCACGTTTGGGGACAAGAAGTTCAAGTTCATAGGGTTCCTTTGCCTGTTCCAAAGCGTAATAGATATTGTCATAAAAGTCTTTTTTACTCTGTAGGTTCTCTTCTTCTATATGCACATTTTTCGATTTACTTTTAGCACGTTTAGCAAGATTGAAGTAGTAGTCAGAGATACGGTTTACCTTCACATCTTTAGGTAGTTTTATCGTCACTTCATTGCCTTCAAAGTCAAAGGTTTTTAATTTGGTATCATACGGTTTTATCTGATATAAATTTGCCAGGATGAGGTTCCCGTAATTGTTCGAAACCTTTGCCTGCTCTGCCAAACTTTCAGCATTGGGTAATTTCTCTAAGAGTTGGCCAAGTTTCTTAGATTTCTTAGCTGTGACAGAGAGTTTTTGCTTTTTAAGTTCATGGAGTCGCTTTGCCTGCAAAGTTGTATATTTTTCTTCCAATAACGTATCGATATCCGTAGGGTGTTGTGTTCCCACAACACCTTCCTTTTGAAAATGTTTTTCGGTGTTGTCAGGGGACAACACCCTACGTGGGATGGAAAGTAGTTCCATCCCCGGACGAATGACACGAAAAGAGCTGTCTGCATCTATGTGCCGTAAAGCTTCGATGATGATTTCATTGTCGTCTATGAGTATGGCATTGGTATTTTTACCTGTAAATTCCAATTGAAAATAAATGATCTTGTCTTTATAAGAACTTTTTGGTGCAATGGTGAAACGTAAAATACGGTCATCATCTGGTACATCTACTGAGATAAGTTTACTTCCGCTCAGCAGAGAATGCAATAGTGTGTCAAAAGGAGCGTTATACCCTTGCAGTGGTCTTTGGGAATCAGCCTTATAGACAAAACTGTGTCCTCTTGTCATGTTGAAAAAATAGCTTTGAGATTTGTCAAACATGATTTCAATGGTATTGTCTTCTATACGTCTTGCACGTGAGATAAAGGTAAAGTCACCCAGACGTTTGGCAATGGCTTGTAGTTCGTAGAGTTTCATTTACAATTCCAATTAATCGGTGTTGTCAGGAGACTACATCCTACAGGAATCATTATATATTCCCTAGGGTGTTGTGTCCGCACTACACCAAATATTTTAATGACGCATTCTAGCATAATATTTTTTCGCTATAATTCGCGTAATAATAATTTAGATACAACTATGTATACGTAAGGACGACCTATGGCACAGACTATGACAGAAAAAATCTTTTCAGAACATGCAGGACATGACGTTAAAGCAGGAGAGATCGTAAGAGTCGATATTGATATGATCATCGGTAATGACATTACTACCCCTATTTCTATACGTGCATTTGAAGAGAGTGGAGCAGAAAAGTTGGCTAGACCAGATAGTTTTGCTTTGGTGATGGATCATTATATCCCGGCAAAAGATATTGCTTCAGCAAATCAGGCAAAGATCTCAAGAGTATTTGCATACAAGCATGACCTCAAATATTTCTTTGATGAAAAAGATATGGGTATTGAGCATGCTTTGCTTCCGGAAAAAGGACTTGTCCTTCCTGGTGATGTGATCATTGGTGCAGATTCTCACACTTGTACTCATGGTGCGCTTGGTGCATTTTCTACAGGTATGGGATCTACAGACCTCGCCTTTGGTATGATCACTGGAGGTAACTGGTTTAAGGTTCCTGAAACGATGAAAGTTGAATTAACTGGGAAACCGGGTGAACATATTTATGGGAAAGATATTATCTTGGAGCTTATCCGTCAGATAGGTGTAGATGGTGCACTCTATAAAGCTATTGAGTTTACCGGTGACGCGATCCAACATCTTGGTATGGCAGATAGATTTTCTATTGCGAATATGGTTATCGAAGCGGGTGCGAAAAATGGTATCTTTGCAGTAGATGATGTAACACTTGCTTACTTGGAAGATAGAAAAAAAGCAAACGGTGGACTTAGAGCAGAACCTAAAATTCACGCTTCGGATGCAGATGCAACTTACTGTCAAGTCATTACCATAGATACATCAGCGCTTTCTCCCGTGATCGCTTACCCGTTCTTACCATCAAACGGTAAGCCGGTAGAACAGGCAGTATTTGATGAAATTAAAGTAGATCAGGTGATGATAGGTTCATGTACGAATGGGCGTATCGAAGATCTACGTATCGCTGCAGAGATCATGAAAGGGCACAGAGTGGCACGTCATACACGTATGATCGTCACTCCGGCTACACAAAAGATCTTACTTCAGGCACAAAAAGAAGGTTTGATGGAAATCCTCATCGAAGCAGGAGCAGTGGTTTCCAACCCTACTTGTGGTGCATGTTTGGGTGGATATATGGGTATCTTGGGTGACGGTGAAGTATGTGTTGCTACAACAAACCGTAACTTTGTAGGCCGTATGGGTGCTAGAACTTCTGAAATTTACTTGGCAAACTCAGCGGTGGCAGCAGCTTCGGCTATCGCTGGTAAGATCGTAGATCCTAGAGATGTTTAATATGAAAAAGACTTTTCTTCTTTTTGCATTTCTTTTTGCAGCTTCAGATCTTTTTGGGGCATACAAGGTCAAGATAGCGGTCTATAAAGATCATGCCAATCTTATGGCTTATATCTCTAAGATACCTGGGGAAAGCTATAGAAAAAATATTATCATAGAGAAAAAGAATCATCTATATTATGTGAGTTCTAGACTTTATAAGAGTACGAATGACGTCAATAAAGCATTAAGTGCCTATAAAAAAGTGTTTCCTGATGCTTTTATCGAAGAGAGTGCGCAAGAAACTGTGCTAGCTATCTCAACAGAAGCAGTAACGCAAGCTCCTGAACCGGTTGAAAAAGCTATAGATGCCAAAATACTCTTAGAAAACAAAACAGTATATATTTGTAATGAAAATGGATCCAAAAAGGCCCAAAAAGAAGTCATTAGACTGGATTTCAAAAAAGAGTATGTGCTATATAGTAAACTCAGCAAAAGTGTACCCCCTCTAGAGATACCCTATACTTTTGACAAGGATTGTGTCATATTACCAATGTCTGGGATTGATTTTAAATATAAGATCTATGAAGAGGGAAACAATTTTTTATCTACAAAAAGCTTTATCAATGATAAAGAGGGGAATCACTTTAGATATTATTTTGATGAGGACTTGGCTTTTAAATTTACAAAGCGTCAGTAGTCCCATTAAAACCCAGCATTCGGGTCAAATCCGAAATCAGGTGTCCCAAAATTCTGTGTAGCAAAAGTAGGATCAGTGTATCCTTCTTGTACAGAGAGTCCTCTTAACATCATGATGTCCATTTTAGGGTCTATGCCTTTAGGACATACCATTGTACATTCCCCACATAAGGTACAGTCCCATACCCCGTTGCTTTGAATGTTGTCTATGATGTTTTTTACATCACCTTCACGTTTATCTGAACTGTAACGATACGCTCTTGTAAGTGCAAAAGGCCCTAAGAAATCTGGATTCACTGCATAAACAGGACAGGCAGAGTAGCAAGAGTCGCAGAGGATACAGTCTGTTTGTGTCTCTGTGTGCTTTTCATCTTTATGGGTGAGTGAGGCTTCTGTGAAACTTTGTAGCCATGCCGTACTTTTTAGCAGTGTCTCTTTGGCTTTGTTTTTGTCTACTTTAAGGTCACGTAATACAGGGTGATAGTTTAATGGTTCTACCACATCACCATCTTGTACTTTATACGCACAGGCTAACTCTTCTCTACCATTGACTCTTACCGCACATGTCCCACAGACCGAAGCACGACATCCGGCTGTAAAGGTGAGTGTTGCATCTTCTGTTGCTTTGATGTGTGTGATTGCATTAAGCAGTGTTGTTTCTCCCTCAGGGAGTGTGTATGATTGTTGTGTGTTTGTTTCACTGCGTAGTATTAAAATTTTCATAGAGGATAACCTTTTGTAGGTCGGAGTGTCCTCTCCCCGACATTTATTAGAGATGCAGAAGATGTTTTTTTGCAAATATTCGTCGGGTAGAGGACACCCAGACCTACAGATATATTTTTCATATTTATGACTCTTTATCTAAGTGAGATACGATGTGCATTTTAAACTTCTCATCATTTGGTGACTCAAAACCTAGTTTGAAGTGTGCTCCACGGCTTTCATCACGTGTGAGGGCTGCTGATATGATGGTAGGTGCTAATTGTAATGCGTTAGAAAACTCTAAGAAGTCTATGAGGTTGGTGTTGTTAGTAGGGCTTTTATCGGAGAGTCCCATATGTTGATGTGACTCTCCGATCACAGTAAGTATTTCCATCGCTTGAGTAAGGTTGGCATTATCTCTTACGATACCTACTTTTTCATAAAAGAGCTTTCCCATCCCCTCTCTTTTTTCATAGAAGTTAATAGTGTGATCTTTAGCATAGAGATTCTCTAGATAGCGTTTATCAAGATTAAGTTGATGATCGTTTATCTCGTGAGGGTTGATGTTTTGTGCATAATTGGAGGCATTTCCTCCTGCGAACTTAGCAAAGGCAGTAATTTCAAGTAGAGAGTTACCTCCTAGACGGTTAGCCCCATGCACTTTGGCATTGGAACATTCACCTACTGCAAAACAGCCTTTGAGTCCTGTAACCGCTAATGTATTATCTACATCTATCCCACCCATAGAATAGTGTGCGACTGGTTTTATGGGTATGAGTTGGGTTGCAGGGTCTACATGTTCATGCAGTTTACAAAGTTCAACTTCCTGAGGGAGGAGTTCCATGAGTTTCTCTTCACCGAGATGTCGTACATCCAAAAAGACCTCTTGTCCATTTTGAAACTGATCAAAAATAGCACGTGCGACAACATCTCTGGGCTTCAGTTCATCGACAAATCTCTCACCATGGGTGTTCACCAGATAACCACCTTCTCCTCTTGCACTCTCAGAGATGAGAATACTTGAACCTTTCAGGGCTGTAGGGTGAAACTGAACAAACTCCATGTCAGATACTGATCCACCGGCACGAAGTACAGCAGCCACACCATCACCGGTTGAACCGTAAGCATTGGTCGTGTAACCATGATAGATACTGCCATATCCACCCGTAGCCAGGATGACAGATTTTGCGTTTATTTGCTTAATCTCTCCCGTACGAATATCAAGAAGTGTTACACCTTTAACTGTGCCATTTTCAGCGATAAGATTGAGTAGATAGTGTTCATCTAAAAAGTCTATCTCTTGTTTAAGACAGGTGTCATACAGTGTATGAAGTATCTTCAGTCCTGTGTAGTCTTGTGCATAACAGGCACGTTTTGCAGACGCTCCTCCCATTTGCCTTTGAGCGATAGTATCTTTACCTGCTTTACCATTGTCAAGACGTGAAAAAGGTACACCGATACTCTCTAGCCACGCTATGGTTTTTGGGGCATCACCACACATTTTTTTTACCATATCTTCATCACACAATCCATGTGCGGACTTGATGGTGTCAGCGATATGAGAAGTGATGTTGTCTTCTCCTACATTTCCAAGTGCGGCGTTCATGCCACCTTGTGCCATAGAAGTTTGTGAGTTTGTTGGGTAGGCTTTTCCGACTACAAGTACAGAGGCACCTGCTGATTTAGCTGAGAGTGCAGCAGTTAGACCTGCACCTCCGGAACCGATGATCAGTATATCTATCATACTTTCTCCATATATATTTTAATATTGTCTACAATACCTTCAAGAAGCTTTTTCCTCGCTTCTATGCTTGCCCAGGCGATGTGCGGTGTGATGAGTAGTCGTTCTTTATGTTTAACTTCATTGAGTCTGTTGTTCAGCGTAAGTGGTTCTTGTTCAAGTACATCTAGGCCAGCGTACAGTGTACGTCTGTCAAGTTCAAAGGCCAAGTCTGTTTCATTGACGATGCCTCCTCTCCCCAAATTTAATAGAACGGCACCCTCTTTCATATAGGGCAGGTTATTTTCATTGATGAGATTATAGGTGTCGTCATTCAGGGGTGAGTGGATAGAGATGATGTCGCAGTCTTTGAGGACAAACTCCAAACTCTGATGCGGATAGGCATGGTTAAGATTTTTCCCAGAGGTAGAATGATAAGAGACCTCTGCCCCAAAAGCAGTCGCCACTTTAGCGACTTCCTGTCCTATGGTTCCAAATCCTATGATCCCCCATCTTTTACCTGATATTTCGTAAAATGGATGGCTGATATCTGTAAAAAGTCCTGATCTTGTCCAGCTAGTATCTTTTACGCATGCATCATAGTAGGCCATTTTACCGACTAGGTACAGTGCCATGGAAAAGGTGTGTTGCACAACGGATTTTGTGGAGTATCCTGCAACATTTTTGACTTCAATATTTTGAAACTTTGCAGCATCAAGATCTACATTGTTCATACCGGTCGCTGCGATACAGATGAGTTTTAGTTTGGGTGCCTGCGACATGATATTGGCAGAGAGAACAACTTTATTGGTGATGATAATATCTGCTATGAGTATGCGTTCAAGTGTTTCATCTGCAGAGGTGGTCGGATAGGAAATGACTTCTCCAAAGGTATCCAGACTGCTAAGGTCTAAATCATCACCCAGTGTTTTGGCATCAAGTATAACAATTTTCATAGTCTATCCTTCATTTTTATAATAAAAGTTTTATATCTTCGTCGATATCATCACGTAAAACAGAACGGACAGCAATCGTTTTCCCATTTGTGTTTACAGCAACAAATTTGAATTCAGCTGAGGTAACCTGATATTCTTCATTTGTATCAAGATTTTTCACTTCAACCGAGACATAGATCGTGATCGAAGAAGTACCTATGGCGGTAATTTCAGTATAGATCGTGAAAATATCACCGTTATGGATGGGTTTTAAAAAATTGATCCTTGAAACGGTCACGGTCACAGCGGAGGATTTGATGATGTCAGCGACAGCGATACTTGCCGCTTTATCCATTTTAGACATGACCCAACCGCCAAAAGCAGTACCTCCCGGGTTGAGGTCTGTGGGGTAGGTTCTTCCTTTAAGTGAAAGTTGTCTCATTTACTTGTCCTTATTGTGGGGATGTTGTATTCTCATCGGCACAGGAGGGTGTCTCAATGATGGTAAGGGCACAGCCGTCATCTGCACCTCCGGCACTTAAAAAATCTGCAGACAATTCAAGTGTATTGCTTGATGTTGTTCCTTCTGTATCTACAGGTTCATCAGAATTGGTTTCTCTTTCATTGTCAAAAAATGCGATGATCTTTTTGTCTCCGTTCAGAAGTGTAGTGCCTGACTTTTCTTTCATGATCAGTACAGGAATACTCGTGACATCCACAAACTTTAAAAAACTTCTGGCATTGGCTTCTTTGACAGAT
>RCND010000911.1_pt1 | contig 16737 bp, 19 predicted proteins | sample 2041351 | NCBI WGS metagenome assembly RCND01 (sample SAMN09708230, study PRJNA481090) | Marine sediment metagenome, whole genome shotgun sequencing project. | biome: marine sediment; feature: ocean; material: sediment; isolation source: Sewage treatment plant 12B marine sediment (STP12B) ... | reverse complement strand
TCAAGGAAAATCCGAATACAAAGAGATACATAAGAATCAATTACGTTTATTTTGATACCTCGATGGCTCTGCCTCGGGGTAGTTCATTTCACTACAACCCTTCAAATTTCTGGTATAGGATGCATTAATGATTTTCCAGCCATAATTCATCTTTGTCAATGTGAAAATATCCATTCCGCAATGGGTAAACTTTCCATTTACCCTAAATTCGTAAGGCACCCATGCCATCGCATTGCCATCATGAATCTTTATATCATAACTAAAAGGTATTTCTTCCAAAATTTCTTTGGGGTCAAAAGTCCTCAGGTCGTCTCTAAAAAAGCGCATCGAATAGCTGCTAGGTTCAAGAGTGTTATTTATAGACCATACTTGGCCTTCTAGGAGTAGCATTTTTTTGTATAATATGGTATCCTGCTTGTTCAAAGACTCAAAAAATTGGTTTACTATTTTTTTAATTTTTATCTCATCCTTTTTAGATGCATTTTGAGAAAAGCAATTAGCACTTACCATAATCAGAATCACCCAAACTATTTTCTTCATACCATTACTTTTTAAAGGTTATTTACCTTTGCTAAAATCACTGCCACGGTGCTAAGAATTCTGTCAATACTACCTATTGGCCAAACCCGATTCTTGTTGTTTTTCATTACAATTATTGATTTGTAACGCAATTAAAACACCAATGATGTCAAGTACAATTTCTACAATGGCATAAAGAAGGTATTTGCTGAATTCGTTTTTAGAAATCATTTTTTTTGCGAATACGGCCGAATAATTTGAATATTGATAGGGTAGTGGTTAGCAGTTGTTTCCTCTAAGGTATGAATTAATGCTAAGCTATGCATTGTCCATTTACCTATATAATAACAATGCCATACTCCATTCAAAATCTCGATTAGGTTTGAATGGAGTATGGCATTGTTGTCTATTTAAAACCTTCAATACCAATAATTTAAGTAAAAAAGGGCCTATATCGTCGCATTTAGTGTAAATTTAAGCATAAGGGCATCCCGTACAAAAGGGATTGCCAGTAGCAAATAACACCATGATTTTAAAAATTAACGATCAGATATATGAGGTCGACGTAGATCTCGATACACCATTATTATGGGTTATCCGTGAACAATGCGGATTGAACGGAACAAAATTTGGCTGCGGTATAGGCCAATGTGGGGCCTGCACCGTACAAATGGACGGGGTAGCGATTCGCTCTTGTCTTACCCCTTTACAAGCAGCGGTTGATAAAGAGATTACCACCATTGAAGGTATAGCTTCGGGAACGGAATTGCATGCGCTGCAAAAGGCATGGATAGAAGAACAGGTTCCCCAATGCGGGTATTGTCAGTCTGGCCAGATCGTATCGGCACACGCTTTATTGGCAAACAACGTCTCGCCCACCGACGCGGATATCGACCAGGCCATGAGCGGCAACATCTGCCGCTGCGGTACTTATTCACGCATTAAAAAGGGAATCAAAAAAACGGCAGCCGAGTTGGCATTGACATCAACCATAAAAATCGAAACCAATGGGTAAGTGGACTAGAAGGGCTTTTATTAGCACAGGAGTACTTACTGGCGGCGCACTGGTGCTTGGTGTGGCGATTCGACCCGGAAATCGGGCAAGTAAAGTGAAAGGCATGATTGCCAAAGAAGGGGAAACTGTAATGAACATCTGGCTCAAAATAACCACTGACAATACGATTACTGTCGTGGTACCGCATGCGGAAATGGGTCAGGGCACGCATACGACCCTGCCGATGATGCTTGCCGACGAAATGGATGCCGATTGGAACAAAGTTCAAATGATGGAGGCCCCGGCTAACAAGGAATATGCTAATTATGCACTGGGAAAAGGTTTTATTCTGGGAGGAAAGGATGTCCCCTCGTTCTTAGTCGATACGGTGGATGGTGCCTTTCTAACCATCACAAAGCAAATGGGGTTACAGATGACTGGCGGAAGTTCATCTGTCCGTTTTACAGGGATGCTGGCGATGCGATTGGCAGGTGCTGCCGCTAAGGCCGTATTGCTCCAAGCCGCTGCAGATCAGTGGGAGGTGCCCTTGGAAGAATTAGCAGCAAAGAATAGCTATATCTCCCATGTGGCAAGCAATCGTTCCGAACCTTTTGCAAGTTTTGTAGCACAGGCAGTGGAATTGTCACAGCCTGCTAAACCTACATTAAAGACGCCAGACGAATTTACCTTGATGGGTACTTCCCAGCCACGTTTAGACGTGCCCGCCAAAGTAAATGGGACCGCTGGTTTTGGCATCGATACCACGCTTCCCGACATGAAATATGCCGCCATCAAGGCAGCCCCGGTTTTTGGGTCTAATTTAATAGCGGTTGACGACAGTTTGGCCGCGAACCTACCAGGCGTACACAAAATAGTTAAGTTGAACAACGCAGTTGCCGTAGTCGCCGATGGCTACTATATTGCAAAAAAAGCTCTTGAGAAAGTGAAGCTCACTTTTGAGGAAACTGCTAATGAAACCGTAAGTCAAGATGGCATATATGCTCAATATGTACGGGATATGGATGCTTCTTCAGCCGCAGGAAAAGATGAGGAAGATGTAAAAAAAGGAGATGTTGAGGCGGCATTAATGAACTCTGGCCAAGTGGTCGAGAGCGAATACCGAGTACCTTATTTGGCACATGCGACAATGGAGCCCATGAATTGCACTGCCCATGTGACCGCTACTAAATGCGAACTCTGGGTGGGCAGTCAGAACCCGCTAGGGTTTGCAAACAGCGCCGCAGAATTATTGGATATGGAGCCAGATCAAATAACAGTGCACAATCAGTACCTGGGCGGCGGCTTTGGCAGAAGGGTCGTTGACGATGTGGCCATGCAAGCCGTAAAGATTGCCCGGGAAGTGGATTATCCTGTGAAGCTGATATGGTCTAGAGAAGAAGATATTAGGCAAGATTTCTACCGGGAAGCAAATATCAGCCGTTTTAAAGCTGGTCTTGACAAAGAAGGTAAAATAGTGGCGTGGAACAACCAGTTCCTGTTCAAGCACGATCCAGAAGAGGCTCCACATATTCCATATGATGTGGCGAATCAATCCATTCAATATGCGGTAAGTGAAACCCATGTGCCTTGGGGGTACTGGCGAAGTGTTGATTCGTCTATGCATGGTTTTTTTACGGAATCATTCATCGACGAACTCGCACATCACGCCAAGAAAGACCCTTTTGAATTCCGAAGAAGCCAGCTTTCGAATGCTCCCCGATTTTTGAAGGTGTTGGAACTGGTTGCGGAGAAGGCCAACTGGGGTGCCACCCTTCCGGAAAACTGGGGCCGTGGTATTTCAATTCACCAATCTTTCGGGACCATCGTGGCACAGGTGGTCGAGATTGAAGTAATCGATGATAAGCCGAAAGTACACCGGGTGGTATGTGTGGCCGATCCAGGATTTGCATTTCATCCCGATGGTTTTGAAGCGCAAATGGAAAGCGGTATTATTTATGGCTTGACGGCGGCCCTTTATGGTGAAATCACCATTGATCAGGGTGCAGTGCTGCAAAGTAATTTTCATGACTACCAAATGTTGCGTATGAACGAAAGTCCAAAGATTGAAACCTATATCATCAATAGTGGTCAGTATCCAGGTGGGGCAGGGGAGCCTAGTACGCCGGGAATCGCTCCAGCTCTCACCAATGCCATTTTTGACGCGACCGGGCTTCGGATCCGGGAACTGCCGGTAAAAAACCATAAACTGACCTCCGCGAAGAAGGTTTTAGGATGATATCATTCGCATATTTCAAGAGTTCTTTTTTCTTCGAGGTTGTTATGATATCTGCCATCAATTTCGATGGACAGCCTTTTTCGACGACAGTAAAAGTCCAGAACATAACAATTAATCGGATGTTGTCTTCTGAACTTAAGACCAAGGGGTTTGGTTTTGAGATACTCCCAAACAATAATATCGGTTTCGGTCATTTGTGAATGAAGTTTACTAGCATTCCTAAAAATTTCGGGAATCGCCCCTTCATATATTCCGGTTATTTTGAGGGAGTCGTTTTTCGTTTTTATCTCATGGCAAAATTTTAAATATTGGGCATCCCTTTAGGGAAAGAGGGCAGCGAATTTTTCCAAAGAATTTTGCATTGATTTTTTTTAATACACAGATAGGGTTAGAAATAGCATTATGACTATACCGAGAATCACGAGCAACGGCCAGATAAATTTTAAAAATCGGTCATAGCCTATTTGTGCAACGCCCAAAAAGGCCAAAATGAGCCCAGTTGGGTTGATTAAATTAAAAAGTCCATGACCATATTGGTAGGCATTTACAATAACTTCTCTACCGATGTTTACCGTATCTGCAAGTGGGGCAATAATGGGGATGGTAAGTACGGCCGTACCGGAAGTAGAGGATATGAAAAAAGAAATTATGTTATATAATCCAAATAGCGCATTGATAAAGAGGCCCTTTCCCATTCCTTCGGTAAGGTTGCCAGCTTGATAGAGAAAAGTGTCACTAATGAGGCCATCGCTCATTAAAATAGAAATTCCTCTCGCAAGGCCTATGATAAAAGCTACACCCAATAATTCTCCTGCACCCCTCATAAATGAATTGATAAATTTGGTTTCTTTCATCTTGGCCATAAAACCTATCAAGATGGCTCCAAAAAAGAAAACGGCGGTCATTTCTACGAACCACCAGTCGAGTATCGCGACTCCAATTATCATTATTACAAAACAAAGGGTAAATGCTAGTAATATTAGTTTTAACCGGCTTGTGAGTGGCGGGACTTCAATGTCTTTTGAAACACTGAACATTTTTTCCATTAGCTCTTTTTGATCATAAATCAAAGACTTTTTTGGGTCGGCTTTTATCCTTTTAGCGTAGCGCAAAAGGAAAACAATGGTTATGGTAATGCAAATGACCAGCATTGCGATGCGACCTTCCAGACCAATGGTCCATTTTATTCCTGCGGCATCAGAGGCTAAAATTGTTGAAAAAGGATTTGTGGTAGACGCCATAACGCCGACTTGAGAACCCAAAAAGACACACGCTATAGCAACCAAGGCATCATATTTCGCCGCCAGAAACACCGGTATAAGTATGGGTAAAAAAGCGAAGGTCTCCTCACCGAAACCAAAAGTGGTTCCTGCCAGCGAAATGAGTAATGTCGTACTAATAATGAGAATGTATTCCCTACCTGTTAATATATGCGATAACCAGCTTATCCCTGCACTAAAGGCACCTGATTTTTCGACAATCCCGACTAACCCACCGATGATAAGCACCAGAAAGATAATATCGGCTGTTTCAATAATACCTTTTATGGGAGCTTGTACAAATTCAAAAAAGCCTTGTGGACTTGGAGCCAAAGATTGATAGGTATCTGGAATGCTGATGGGCTTATAGATGGCTCCGGAAGTAAAATTTTCTAATGGAATCTTGACATTAAGCTCTTCCAAGGTTTTCTGTGTGGCCGGTAGTTTTTCTACCTTGTTACTCATGGTCTTCATAAAGACACCTTCCATACTGTCATAGGTCAGCGATGCATATTTACCTGCTAGGATGACCCAAGTAAGTAGGGCTGCAAAAGCTGATATGATTAATAAAATGGTATGGGCGGAAGGAAATGTTTTCATCTTAGGTTAGTGGTTGTGGCTTTTTTCCAAATGTTGCCGCAAGAGGTCTTTACCATAGTCATTGCCATTTGGAGTTCTAAGGATGGTGTGTATATGATTTCGAATAGGTCCTTTAGGGCTGTTCGGTACGCCAACGGCAGCTTGGTGGTCAAACTCAATTAAGACAACCGGACTGTGTAAACGGTAATAGAAAACGGCATCAGCTGTAGTTTCACCTACCCAGGCGAAATATGTGCTATTCCAATGGGCCATAATCTCTTCCATTTTTAGTTGATGGTGTCCTTCTTCTATATTGTTGATGTACTGCCTAATCAAATACACCAACTTTACTTTTTGCGCTTCAGGCAGTTTTGAAACCGGAACACCTTCGTAATTAAAGGTTACATTGTCTTTGCTGGCTTCGGCTTTTATGTCGTTTTTATGTTTTGAGGTCGAAAGGGTTGCTTCTGTTTGAATTTCTTGGGGAAGCGATTGCATAAAGTCTAATCCGAGATTCTGTTCGTCTTGAAAGAGGGTATTACCCTTATATTTTCCAGATGTGGTAATGATGGGTTCGCCGCCCATAAAAATTGGCGACATGACCACTTGATCTCCGAGCACAAAATAATTGATGACCAAGTGATGACCGTCTAATTGCCATCCCCAAGGTTCCGTTGGCGAAGGGGTGCCCATGAGCGTGAAGAAATACAATTCCTCATCATAGGCGGCATCCCCATTGTTTAACTCTTTTAGTGTTTGGTCGGTCTTCATAATATCCTTGCTCAATTGTAACCCCTTGGCACTCAATGAAACTTGCATCAGATGAAAAGCCGCTTTCTTTTGTGGTTCGGTCATTTTTTTTAGACTCACACCTTGTCGATCATAGATACCATTATCTACATTACACCACTTCCGCCATTCTTCGTCTTCGATACCAAATTGCGTTCTTTGCTTTTGTTCTTGTGTTAAACTGCTTAAAAACGATTCGGCGGCCTTTTTTATCGGAACGGTTGAAACTCCTGATGATTTTATGGGGAATAGCCCAGATTCTTTTCCGTTTTCCGTTTCAATACCTCTAAAGGGTTCTGAAAGTGCTTTTGCCTCCATTTCAGCAAAGAACTTTTTAGCACCGCTGAGTTCTTGTTTTTTGTCGGTTTTAGGATCTTCAGGTTTTTGAGATGGTACTGGTTTGCAACTTAGAAGAAGTAGAAATAGTAGTAAAATCAGTATTCTTTTCATTTTATCCTGTAATATTTTTTCAAAACGTCGATCAACAAATCATGGGGTAGGGCATAGGCCGTATTTCCATTAATGCCTTCTAGGGTTTCTGCCGCGACCATGGCATTAATGATAGCTTCTTCGACTGCTTGTACTGTGGCTTCAAAAAGGGGTGTAATTCGGTCATTGGCAAGGGTCTCTACCGTTGTATTCTCATCTCTATGGAATGCCTTTTCGTTGGCTGTTGAGAACGCGAGAAATATATCTCCGGAACCATTACTGCCTCTTCCACCAACGATACCTATTCCTAGGGGAACCCTTTGTGCTATTCTTTTTAATTGATGTGGTAGTAGGGGCGCATCTGTTGCAAGGATTACGATAATAGATCCATCTCCTTCTTGTCGCCTTGATTTAGGAAGCTCTTTTATCTTGTAGTTTAAGGTGTCTTTTAATTCTCTTCCTACAGGGACTCCCGCCACAGTGAAATTTCTTTTACTACCAAAATTAGATTGTACCAAAACCCCCAGGCTATAGGTAGTATCCTTTATTTGGACTATTCTTGAAGCGGTACCAATACCTCCTTTAAAACCTAAACAAACCTTTCCCGTACCGCCACCTACATTGCCTTCCAAAACTTTTCCTCCAGAGGCATTGTCAATGGCTTCGTACACATGTTTTTCTTTGACATGAAAGCCATAGATGTCATTGAAGTAACCATCATAGGTTTCTGCAACGACCGGTTAGGTATACCATACTTCTCCTTCTTCATACCAGCCATGGTCTACATACCATTTTAAAACGGCATCTCTAACCACGCCTACACTATTGGTATTCGTAATCATAATTGGAGTTTCTAAAAATCCAGATTCCGTGAGCCAGGTGGTGCCGGTCATTTCTCCGTTTCCGTTCAGGCTGTACCAGTTGGCATATGGGACTGAATTTTTTGGATTTACCTCTAGGAAAGATGGCCGTTACCCCAGTTCGTACAGGTCCTTTTCCAATAATATGTTCGTCTTTCCCGGAAATAATGGTACTGTGGCCTACTTCAACACCTAGTACATCCGTAATGGCATTTAATTTGCCGGGAGTGCCATCAAAAGGAACGCCCAAGTCACGGGCACGTGGTTTTTGGGCGTAGGTGGCAGTATAAAATAACAAGGCCAGGGTAATAATACTTATTCTCTTCATAAATGGAGGCTTTTATATCTAACAGTTATTATGGAATTGTTTTAAGGTCGGTCTTAAACCTTTGTAAATGATTCCTCCGTTTCCTTTCCTGCTTCCAAAGCCCTAATCAATTTAAATTTTATAGTTCCTTTTTGTTTTAGGTTAAACTGTAATGTTCTGTGGGCGCCATTGATCATTCCGGGGTACTCAAATTTATTTTTCCCAACATAATCAAAGCTCTCTCCGAAAACTTGATTTTGCAACCACAATAGACCATCTCTTTCAAAAAACTCTTTTACGTTACCGGTTTTATCGTTTTTATATGCTCCAATAATTTGAGCAAGAGAATCGTAGGAAAGCTTCAAACGCTCGTTCATATTACAATCAAAATACACTTTTAGCATATCATCTTCTTTGCTTACTTCAAGAATCCTCTTTTTGGCTTCTTCAGAGGCGGAAGATGAATCTTTTTCAAGATAGGGATCGCCAGTAAAATAAATTTGGGTCACCAAACTTTGATAGCCCGGGGCGGATACCATCATGTGAAAATGTGCTGGTCTAATAGTGCCGTTCCCTACATCATAGGGTACGGGCATTTGGGTTTTAAAGCTGTATTTGCCATTTTCATCACAATGAATCGTACCGCGATATCTATACTCATCGGACTCGTTGTCATAGATCTCGTCTGCTGAACAATGCCAAAGCTCGATTTTTGCATTTTTATATGGAGTACTACAATCTTTATGACGTACAATGCCGGATAGTTCTACCAGGTCACCAGGCATACTTTCAATGACCAAATTATCACGTACAGGACTATCAGGCCGATAAAAGGGACCTAAAATGTCGGTGGTCGTTTCACAATCGCCTACATACGATTTACCGTTGAACTTGATAAAGCCTGTTGTTGATAAGGCTATGGCGCTAAGGCCTGTCAATTTTGTAAATGTTCTTCTTTGCATGGTATGCTAGTTTAATTGGTTGTTTTTATACGATTATGTTTATAAGAATTTAAGTCAATGGCAAAGCGGCAAACCACTCGGCAACGGATTGCCATCCTGGAATTTTCAGTCGAAATACCAGCACAGAATGCACGAATACGTAAAGCCCTAAAGCCAACGGAAATACCCATCTGCCCACTTTTTGCTTTCGCTCCGCTATTATTAACCCTATAAGTAGTGCATAAAGTAGTACGATCATACCTATGTATCCGCTGAGCGCGAAGCCTTGATCCGGAAAAAATACGTACAGAATTAGACGGACCAATGCTGGCTCGATGAGCACAATTCCCGCTACGATCATACCTCGAGCATGAATGACCATAGTATGTCGGTATTTGATGGCGATACCATAACCGATCGCAAAAATTAATAAGTCTTTAAAGGGTACCCATAATTCGAGGCCCAAATTCTCTTTTGGACCTCTAAGCGTACTATGGGCCAAAAGGATAATCGAAATAAAAATAAGTGGCACAAGTACATACGACAACTTTCCGATTTTTCGGTGCAGTTCAAATTTCTTTTTCCGGATTAGAATGGGTTGAGCAATGAGCATAAAAACCCATAGTGTTGCAAAAAAGGCATGAAAGTGAAAGTAGAAGGTGAAATCGGCCGTGCCGTCAAAGAATTTTGCAAAATAGGAAGGCCAAAAACCGACAATTACAAGTGCAAAAAGCGCTACAAAATAATAGCCGGACTTGTCAAATGATAAGGAACGTTTTGAAGATTTCATATGTATTCGGTTGGTATTCTAAATATACTTAAATGTATTCATTATCAACTAATTGAACGCGATAAAAGATTGAGGCCAAAACTGTCAAATGGTGCAGCGTTAACCCGTTCATAAGTGTTCGTTTTACATGCGTAGTCGGCCATCGCTATCTCTATCTTAAGCGTATTAATTTTTCACACCACTGCAGATTACAAATTCTCCAGGTATTTCGTATCCGTTTTCGGTTTTAAAAGGTTCCATAGATTTTATATATTCTATTTTAGCCTCATTTCTGGTGCTTTCGTCGAATCTCGAATATGCCATGGCAACTGGACCACCTAAAAATGATGCTTGACAAGCTTCCTCGGCTGACGCATAGGTTAATTTAGTTTCAATTTTCAATAAGGAAATATTTTTAAAGCCTGCATTTTCGAAAGGATATTTTAAGACCTCACTTTCTCCGAGGTTAAAAAACATGGGACAAACATCCGTATTCACTCTCGCATCAATGATAGGAAATATTTCGGACCAACCACATTTTTTTCTAGATCCCCAGACGGCGACTACAGCACGGCCACCTTTCTTCAGTACCTTATACATCTCAACCAGAGCAGCATCAGGATCAGGAAAATACATTAAGCCAAGGGCACAGGTGACTAGATTAAAGGTAGTAGTGTCACAAGAAAGACTTTCGGCATCCATTCTTTCAAAGATTACATTAATAATCTCTTTGAAATGGACAATATTGTTTCCAATCTTTACCATTTCATCTGAAATATCTGTCGCCAATACGTTGCCAGATGGTCCAACTTTTTCGGCCATTCTAAATGTAATTAACCCTGTTCCGGCGGCAATGTCTAGAATACGTTCCGTTGGTTGTATGTTAGAAACTTCCATAAGAAGATCATGCGCCGGTTTTAACTGAGCCTGCCAGTTATTTTCGTAATATTCGGCAGCCTTATCCCAGCCATACCGCTGTACCCTGCGTTGTAAATCTGGTTTCATAATTTCTTTTTATCATTAATTATTTCCACCTCTCTTACACAAGACTGTGCTCTTGCAAATACATCTAAATAAGGACTATGCTTATCTCCTATATTCAATAAATTTTCAATTTCAGCAGGTGATGCGGGACTTTTAATTCTTACAAGGTATCGAACCTCCAAGTAACCAGGAGGGGCAGCTGACGTATCGAACAACCCCCCATCGTCATAATCGGCTTTAACTTCTACTTCCAAACTATCATTAGTACATCTAGTTTAGATGCCCACATCATATACCCAATAGCCAAACAACTGCCCAAAGCTGCCCGACCAAGAGCACCAGGGCTCGATGCTGAAGCAAAGCCACCTACCTGTTTGGGCATATCTGCTTTAAACAACCAATCTCCTTCTCTGGTCTCGCAAGATAACCCATTGACTATACGCGTTTTAGAAACACCAGTACCAATACCTAATGAAGGTTTTAACGCTAGGGCTTTTTGGCTTCTTATAAATTTGCTTTTTATATCAGTTTGTTCTTTCATCTGCAGGGTATGTTATATTATTTGTTAATTAAGGCCAACAAATGGATATAGCCCATTTATTATCGCTACCCTAGTTTTGCTTTAATCCTATTTCATTATCACGACTTGAACATCCTTAAGTTTTTTGCAACTTTTCTTTTTGGGTTACAGATTAATCAAGGGAGCTTAAATAGGCATATAGCGCTTCAGTCTCTTTATCGGTAAGATACAAATCGCTTCTCAGAAACATCCTTCATGGCTTCCTGGCCTCCAACACTAAGCCCCTCTTTCATAAAGACCGTAAAGTTTTCAGGTGTAAATGCCTTTACCATTCGCAGGTTGGGTGGGCTTTTGGAAGACTCCAGCACATACAGATTAGTAGAGGTTGTTTTCTTTTCCGCATTAAAAAATAAAATTGAACGTAATTTGATGGATTACCCATAATGAAAAAATCAGTAAATAGGGCCTGTAATTTTTACCATAGCTTAACCAATCTTCAGACGTATTGTCGGCATTTTCCAAGCGATCGGCATTTACTTGCTTGGTAACGGTTTCAATGTGCTGGGCCGAACCGAGTTCGAGTTCGGTGCCGCAGCTGAATAGAATAAAGAGTATAGCAATAAACGAAATGAGGGTGCCTTGAATTTTCATACTTGGCTGGTTTGGTATTTCTAAATTTAATCAATAAATGCTCATTATCAATACGTTATGTTGGTAAAGCAAACGAAATACCATAACTATTTTTTTATAATTATGACGTTCTAGGGGTATAACATCATATAGCCTCTTCAGTTTTTGGTTTGATTAAAAAGGGTTGTTTTTGTTTATAGGTCAATGAACGCCATAACCACTCCGCTGGGCCATATTGGAAGTATTTGAACCATATGGGGCTATAGATCAATTGTAGCACCCAAATTCCGCCGACCACATAATAGAGTTCATGCCGTTCTAACTGGCCATACAATGAAAACCCAAAACCGAAAAACAGGAAAGCGGCAATGATACTATGCATCAAGTAATTGGTCAGGGCCATTTTGCCTACAGCGGCCAAGGCATCTTGCAGGAATTTTAAAACCCCAGATTTTATAAAAAGCATAAACAGGCCTACATGACCCAAAGTGGTGAAAAGTCTACCAACCTGATAGGTCTGACCCGCTTTTGATTGGGCCATCACCTCAAAATTTGAATGTACTTCCAAGCAGATTTCGTAGTAATTTATTGATAAGCCGATTAAATACCCCGTCATCATCATGGTGAGGTAAAAAAGATTGGTTTTCTCGCCATGAAAAATACGCAACTTAAAAAACGCCATTCCGATGAGCATAAAACTTAGGATATCCCAAGGCCCATAGCGATAGGTAAAATGTGTTTGCATGAATACGTTTTCTTTAGCATTGGTTTTTAAAACCGACCAATACCCTTCATGCATTTTTTCAATTTGTTCCTTGACTTCTTCGGGTGTTTTTTTCTTATGTATCTTTTCCCAGGCATCAAATGCCGCCTGTTGTTCTTTGGAAAGTGAATCGCCTTGTTTTTTTAGTAAGGCGGCGGCTATACCTTCTTTTCGGGTTTCTAAAGAACTCGTGTAATCGGAAACATCCCAAACAATGCCGATACAGGTCAATGCCACACCACAAACCAAAAGTGTTTTGACGCTTGAATTTCTGAAGGGAAATAACATGAGTCCAAATAGGGCATACGGATAGAGAATCTCTCCATGCCATAACAGGATATAAGCATGAAACAAACCAAAAAGCAATAACCAAAGTATTCTTCGGTAATAGATATCGGCTGTTTTGATTCCTGCACCGTTTCTTTCAAGACGTGAAGTGAGTAGAATAATACCTGCCCCGAATAATAGAGTGAACAGGCCTCTCATCGTACCTTCAAAAAGCATGTTGTTGGTAATCCAAACGCCAAGATTCTGACCATCTGAACCTCCAGCAATAGTCGGGTCAAGGTAGGCGAAAGGCAACCCCATTCCATTGATGTTCATTAGTAATATGCCCAACACTGCAATGCCTCGAATTACATCCAATGAATTGATACGGGCCTTTTGCCGAATTGGTTTAAATTGTATTTGGTTGTCGTTGGCCATTGGTGAATGTTTTTAGAGACTGTTTTCAAATACATTGATTATTTTTTATGCTCCTTTTTTCGCACTATTTTGTTGAAATTTTGAACGGTAGCTATGGCTATGTTTAAAAATATCGCCTCATTTTGCACTAAAAATCACCTATAAAAATTCTAATCACATATTTCAAAACAATCTTTTGGTTTTCAGATTAAACAAAGCAAGACCTGAAAGTAGCTCCCAGGTCTTGCGGTCATTGTTAAGTTTACGGATTTTTTTACATCAGAAAACCCAAATTTGCTTATGCACCGCCGATAGCAAGAGGGCTAGATTTATTCCAATCGTGCAATACTGGTGCTACTGGATGCGATATAAGATTGATATTCCTTGATAACTTCAGTTGCCTTTTCCGCGCTACCAGCAATTTCATTCATGGCCTTTCTCCATTTGATATTGTCCGGACTGGTTTCCCAGTTGAGGCTTTCAATACCATCTTTCATATGCCATACAGCCATGATGTCATAAGAACCTGAGTTCATCTCTAAGGTCATAACTGGTCCTGGGGTACCTGCCTTAACACTGGCCTTTTTATGATAATCGCTAATAACCTTCCTTGCTTTGTTGTATTTTCCAGGAAGATAATCTACATGCACAATGTTATACCATTGCGGGTTATCATATTTTTTTGCGGTCGTCTCTTGGGCAACTACCCGTTGCATTCCAATGAGCAGGATAAGGCCCAAACTACAAATTTTAATAGATTTCATAAGTTATCTGTTTAAGATGAAAATTAAAGTTGTTGAATTATTGTCGGGTTTCTACTTTTATTTCTCCACTATTACCGCTTAAATCATCTCGATAGAGCCATACTTCCTGTTCGCCACCATTAGTGACTTCTCCCCATTCCTTTAAGAAGGCGGCGAAACCTCCCGCGCCATGAACTTCGTCATATTTTTTTTCGAATTCATTATCCTCGCCCATCCAGGCCGATTTCTCGAAGAAAGAAATAAAGACCATATCCCTACCTTCTTTGGTGCTTGGCATTTCGTTTGTATATATGCCGTAAGCATCTTCAGGAAATTTCTCGACCATCACTTTTTTGATATCTTCCATTAAGTCCATGGCTTTCTTACCTTGAAAACGAGAAATATCGAACATATTCAAATGCATGGCCCTGAGCGTAAAGTCTTTTGGGAAATTGGATAAGGCTGCTTCGAATTTCCAATAGGTCTGGTTCCAATCTGCCATAGAGTAGGGGGCAACATTGGTATTGAAATCTTCAGCATGTTCCGTCTGATCGGTTCTGGAGTCAATAGCACTCCAAGGTAATGGGCCGGTGGCCAAAACGTACTTGCCCGAATTGTCGCCGTTGGTGATCCAATACACCCGGGAGGCGAAAACTCCTTCGGCATGGTATTTCTTGTTATGGGCTGCCAAACCATTCTCAAATTCGGTGATCTTTGCGGGGTGCGCGGTAAGCATGGCATTCTCGAATATCATGTATTCTTGAGCTTCCTGGGCCATTATCACTAATGGCAGTAATAACATGGTGTACAATAACTTTTTCATTGGTTCTATATATTTATTGGTTAATATAATTGTTTGGCTGCTGTGGCAGTAGGTGATTATGCGTTGGTTGTTTAAAATATACCCGTTAGTTGGGCTCTCCTTCAACAATACTGATGGCTGGTGTTACCGGTATAATCCGGGTCAATTTCAGTCCAGCTTGCGTAAAAATCGCTTCAAATTGTTCTTTGGTCCGTTCTTTGCCCCCGATCATAAGCATCGTAAGGTCTAACCATTTAAAAGGATGTGGGTCATTCCCTTTGGGAATAACCGCCTCTACTACCAATATCTTGCCATTAGGATTCAGGGCCTTTCTACAATTGATTAGAATTTTCACGGCATCTTCATCGCTCCAATCATGTGCAATATGCCTCAAAATATAACTGTCGCCCTGAGGTACCGATGTAAAAAAATCGCCCCCCTGCAATTGGCAGCGGTTGCTTAAGCCTTTATTTGCTATATTTGATTTGGCTCTTGCAATTACCTCCTCCATATCGAACAATATCCCTTTTACTTTTGGATTTTGCTCAAGTAACGAGGAAAGAACATCCCCATTTCCTCCTCCCACATCGACCACAGTATCAAAAACCGAAAAATCATAATTATCGATCATGGGTTGAGTTTCACCGCCATGGAAATTGGTCATGGCACGATCAAAAGTTTTTCCTTCTTCCGGATTATTGCTCAAATATGCGAAAGGCCCCATGCCAATGGCTTTATCAAAACCGGGCTCTCCAGTTTGAACAGTGAAGACAAGTTCATTAAACGCCTTGTAAAAAAGTCCTCCTGCAGCTATTGCCATGGCCTTCATGCTGTCTTGATGATTTTCTTGAAGGCATTCTGCCATCGGGGTTAATGAGAAACGGCCGTCTTCATTTTCAATGAAAATGCCATTACTGGCCAGAGCACGCAGGACTCTGTAAACCGCCTCTGCATCACACATTGTCTTTTTTGACAATTGAGAGGCACTCATAGGCCCATTTGAAGCAATCAGATCTGCAATGTTGAGTTTAGCGGCAACGTGTATTGCCTTCGCCGTGACGAATCCAAAAATCATTTGGGTAATGGCTAAATTGGGCGGTAGATTGTTTTCCATGATATTATTTCTTTTGGTTGTCAATTATTTTATCGCGATGGCCGCACTTGTGGGGCCGGTAAGCGGCATTACGGATATTTGTGTAAAACCGACTTCTTTAGCGATTTCGCTAAAATCTGCTGCTGTAAAATCATAACCTCCAAGAGTTTCAATCAGCATGTTCAAAGACATCAACAATCCAAACGCGTTTTCACTGCGGTTGTCATCGATAATATTTTCAATAACCACAAGGGCGCCTCCCATAGGCAATGCCTCAAAGGCCTTTTTGATCAGCATCTTTTTGTCCGCCTTACCCCAATCATGAAGAATATTTCCCATTGTGATGATATCGGCTTTCGGAAATTTATCGGTAAAAAAGTCTCCAGAAACCACATTTACTTTATCGCCCAGCCCCATGGCGTCCAAATTTTCTTGGGCGATGGGCGACACGGAAGGTAGGTCCAAGGAGGTGCATTTCATGTGCGCGTTGTTCAGGGTCACTTGAGCCGAAAGGGCACCGCTTGAACCTCCAATATCGCAGAGCATTTTAAAGTTTGAAAAATCGAATTGTTTTGCAAAGGCTATAAAATTTCCCATTTGTACGCCGGTCATGGCTCTAATGAATTCTCTTAACCTTTCTGGGTCGGCATAGATGGCGTCAAAAGGGTTGTCGTTATTGTTTTTGACCTCATTTTGTGGCGAGCCTGTTTTTAGGCCTGTCTCCAGGTCATTCCAAAAAGGGTAAGTGCGGTTGTTAGCCATTTCCAAGATTCCGCCCATATAGCTTGGCTTGTTCTTGTCAAGAAACAGATCGGTATCCTCCGCGTTTTTGTAAA
>RCND010000910.1_pt1 | contig 16744 bp, 13 predicted proteins | sample 2041351 | NCBI WGS metagenome assembly RCND01 (sample SAMN09708230, study PRJNA481090) | Marine sediment metagenome, whole genome shotgun sequencing project. | biome: marine sediment; feature: ocean; material: sediment; isolation source: Sewage treatment plant 12B marine sediment (STP12B) ... | reverse complement strand
AACAGAACGGAAGCTGAAACCTGAACAGGAATTTTACGACCGGATGGCCGTAAAAGGACGGTTTCGTATAAAAAAAGAAAGTTTTCCCCTCCATATCCTTCACTACTTAGTTTTTTCTTAAGCTTTGTTTCTTCTCCAGGAGGAAAAAATTGCCCCAGCGTCATTCCGCTTAGAACCTCTTTTTTTGAGTAACCGAGCATCTGCTCCATAATTCTGTTGTAGGTAACTATGTTGTCGTTTTCATCACACCCTATAATGCCGTCCATGGAGCTTTGGATTAGATTTTCCTGAAAAGAAAAGGTCCTGATCAGTTCCTGTGTAGTTTGCGCCCACCCCATTTCAAGGAGGGTTGTATGATCTTTGAGTTGTTTTCTGGCGGTGAAGCGATCCTGAGCACGCTTTAAGGCAAGGAAAAGGGCTTCGTCGTTTATGGGTTTTGTGATGAAATCAGAAGCATCAAGCTGTAGGGCACGTATAGCGAGATCCATCTCTCCGAAGGCGGTTGCGACTATAACTTCGATATCCGGGTCTATCTTTTTAACAGCTTCCAGGACCTGAATCCCGTCCATTTTTGGCATTCGGACATCAGTAATAACGATATGCGGCGATATCTCTTCACACAAACGCACTCCGTTCTCGCCATCATATGCGGTCACAACTTCATATCCTGCGTCTTCCAGGGTTACGGTCATGACTTTACGGATACCTTCTTCATCATCTATAAAAAGGATTTTCCAATCAAAGGTAGGTGCCATAATAAAAAGCTACCGGATTACCTGACAATGCACTTTTTGACCCACGGCTCTGCGATGGACTTAAATTGCAAAAGTTCGTTACAGTCATAAGGTTCTTCATTTTCCTGGAAAAACTCAGGGTGGAGCACATCTGTATTTTGAAACTGCTGAAGGGCGTACAGCATAGCTCCTTTAATACGGCGGGAAATGCTTTCAATAACGTGCTTATTTATAATCGGTTTTATGCATGTAGTTTTGAATTCATAGGCCGAATCCGATTCCATAATGATACGAATGCTTGAAATAATGTTTTCCGGCTTACAATCCTTTTTGATTAAAGGGGAGTAATTAAAGGGATCTGTTTTAATGTCCATGGCAATATAATCGACAAGACCGTTGTCTATAAGCTGCTTTATAACCTGGGGTCTGCTCCCGTTGGTGTCGAGTTTTACCGGGTAACCCATGTTTTTCACTTTTTCGCAAAGTGAAACAAGGTCTTTTTGCAAAGTAGGCTCACCCCCGGAAATTACAACACCGTCTAAAAACGACTTTCGACTGTCAAGAAAATCATAGACACCATCTTCTGTTGAAAATGGGGAATACTTTGCGCACCCGTTCACAAGATCAGGATTATGGCAATAGGGACAGTCAAAATTACACCCGGAGGTAAAAAGGACGCAGCTTATTTTTCCCGGATAATCTATAAACGAATTTTTCTGTAATCCACCAAATACCATTTTATCTTATACCATGTATGTTTTATGCCCGCAGTTCTTCAGCCCTTTCTTCAAAACCACAGGGCTTATCCTCCGGCACAGCGCACGTCGTGTCCACAGTAGCAGGTGTCTCTTCATCAACCCTGTCCTGCGTTAACTTGAATGTCTTTCTCATGCCAAATTCCGCCAGCTTGCCGTCATTCCACTGTTTAACAGGTCTTAAATATCCCACAACCCTTGAATAAACTTCTGTTTCCTGCTGGCAGACAGAACATTTTTTCTGTTCCCCGTTAAGGTAACCGTGAGTTGGGCATACACTGAAAGTCGGTGATATTGTAAAATACGGAAGCCGGTAATTATTTGCAACCTTTTTAATCAGTCTCTTGAGTGTCGTAGTGTCACTGACCATCTCTCCAAGGAAAAGGTGAAGGACTGTTCCTCCGGTATATTTTGTCTGAAGATTATCCTGCAACATAAGGGTTTCAAAAATATCATCAGTATAATTTACAGGAAGTTGAGTAGAATTGGTATAATACGGCGCCCCTCCTTTTTGGTAGTCATCTTCATTTGCACAAATAATGTCCTGATACATTTTTTTATCAAGCAGGGCAAGACGGTATGTTGTCCCTTCCGCCGGTGTTGCCTCGAGATTGAAAATGTCTCCTGTTTCTTCCTGAATCTGTGAAATCATGTCACGGATGAAATCCATGACCTTAAGTGAGAAGGCCTGTCCGGCTGGACTTGTGATATCTTCCCCTATAAAATTAAGACATGCCTCGTTCATACCGATAATACCGACAGTGGAAAAATGGTTTTTCCAGTAAAGGCCGGTGTTATTTTTAATTTCTCTTAGATAAAACTTTGAGTAAGGATAAAGATTCTTGTCCGTAAATTTTTCCAGGACTTTACGTTTGATGGCAAGACTGTCAACGGATAAAAGCACTTTTTCTCTTAAGCTGCTGAAAAACTCTTCTTCGTTTTCAGAAACATACCCTATCCGCGGAAGATTGATGGTTACCACACCGATAGACCCGGTAAGAGGATTCGCGCCGAAAAGCCCGCCGCCTCTTTTCAAAAGTTCCCTGTTGTCCAGGCGCAGACGGCAGCACATGGATCTGGCATCATCGGGGGACATGTCTGAATTCACAAAATTGGAAAAATAAGGAATTCCGTACTTTCCGGTCATCTTCCAGATCATTTCAAGATTTGGATTTTCCCAGTCAAAGTCGGCTGTAATATTATACGTAGGAATGGGAAAGGTAAAAACCCTTCCTTTTGCATCCCCTTCCATCATAACTTCGGCAAAAGCCTTATTAATAATATCCATTTCCTGCTGGAACCCGGCATATGTCTCCTCTTGCTCAACTCCGCCTATGACCACGGAATAGTCTTTGAGAATAGAGGGCACATAAAGATCCATGGTGATGTTTGTAAAGGGGGTCTGAAAACCAACACGGGTAGGAATGTTTATATTAAAAACAAATTCTTGCATAGCCTGCTTAACCTCTTTATATGTCAGGTTATCATGGCGTATAAATGGAGCAAGAAGTGTGTCAAAATTAGAAATGGCCTGGGCACCTGCTGCTTCACCCTGCAACGTATAGAAAAAATTGACAATTTGCCCCAAAGCTGATCTGAGATGCTTTGGTGGTGCGCTTTCTACTTTACCCTCAACACCCTTAAACCCGCTTTTAAGTAAATCCTGCAGATCCCATCCGACGCAATACACGGAAAGAAGACTTAAATCGTGCACATGAATATCACCTTTTTTATGCGCGCGTCGTATTTCAGGGGGGTATATCTGGCCAAGCCAGTATTCCGTGGTTACATCTGAAGATATATAATTGTTAAGCCCCTGGAGCGAATAGCACATATTGCTGTTTTCTTTTATTTTCCAGTCAAGCTTCTTAATATAATGTTCTACAAGATCAATATGGGCCTTGGTTTCTATTCTTCTTATCTGGGCGTGTTGTTCCCTGTATAAAATATATGCCTTGGCGGTCTTGTAAAACGGGGAGTCAAGAAGCACCCTCTCCACTATGTCCTGAATCTCTTCAACATCGAGAATGTTCTCGATGCACGTCTCGTGGGCCAGAGTTAGGGCGCGAAGTGTTAGCTTTTTGGCTTCTTTTCCCTCAAATTCCCCGGTTGCCTTTCCAGCCTTTGCTATAGCTGCTGTAATCTTGGATGAATCAAATTTTACGATCCTTTCATCACGTTTTTTAATCTCTTGAAACAATTGTACTACCTCCGCTTCTGCTGTGAAATTGGTTTAGGCTCTCAGCGTCGTAATGTCGACAAGAGCCCTTTGAAAAATGTGTAGCTTCTTATTTGGATAATTTGCTTGAAAATCAACTCTGTGAGGTAATCGCTGACTTAATTTTCTTAACAAAGGGAATCTTCCTATCACAACATATTGTAGTATGTCAACAAGAAAAATCAATATATTGTGCTTAAAATTGGAATATTATAAATTACGAAAAGATAGGGGCTTTTATTTTATCAGCGTCGGTTGGCATGGATCTTAGGGCTATCTTAGTTTTTAACCTCTGGTTTTTTAGGATTTTTGTGCCCGTTCACGTCCATTCGGTACAAAAAGGTCGCACAATTTCCGTTTTGTAAGCGTTCACAGGTGCTGCAGATGTGCGTTCTCGAGGCGGCCAGATATAGTCTCTTATGCTGGTCGCCCTGAGCGCGTTCAGGTGCAGTGCCTGTGAACGCTTACTGATTTTTTAGATGTGTTACCCATATATAGTCGGCATATGAAAGCTTTGCTTCGGTCCCTGAACGTGCAGGGAAAATGGTCTTAAAAGGCTCCTTTATCCTGGAAAAGACCCGGTCAGGAATGCCGAATTTGCGAATGATATGACCGTTTCCGGATAGAACAACCATTTTATTATTTTTTATACTACGAGCGATCGATTGAGCCATAATATCTTCCCACACACACTGAGCCTCATAGAAATATTCAAAATTTTTTCTCACTTTATGATGATGAAGCATAAAAATTCCCTTAACGTAATTTCTATGAGCAGAGTTTGAGGTATCTATTTTATCGGGAAGATGCTTTTTATCGTTAATGGGCAGGTTTTTAATACCGCCCACACGGATTCTTGGTGGAATATAAAAAGGTATATTAAGCCCTACCAGTTTTATTTTATTTTTCTTTATAAAATCAAGGATATCTTTGTATAACGCAAAATCGAACCTCCAGTTGGCATACCAGTGAGTTTTTTCCAGAAATTCTTCTTGGTCAAGTTTGCCGTCAGACCACTGATCCAATACACCTTGGTACGTGTAATCAAACATTTCCATGCCTACTGCAAGGTCAGGGTTTGTTTTATAAAGTTCCTTTATAACCTTAAGCTGGATTTCATGGTGAACCGAATCTGTGTGTTTTTCCCCGATAAATACAATCCGTGCGCTGCTCAGATCGGCGAAAAGCGAATCAAGTGAAACAGGCATACCGGTGACTGTAGAAATGATGGTCCCTTCTTCAAATGATCTTGAAATGTCTTTAATAAATAGTTTATTGGGAGTCACAGCGCAGCTTGTTAGTGTGATAAAAAAAAATGTGAAAATAACAGTGAGACCTTTGCAACACGGCAATTTTTTACGAAAGGATATTTCGTTTAATTTTTTCGAGGCCATCTTAATCTTGCTTTTTTATCAATACTCAAGTAAGGTATCTCCATGCTTTATGATCAAAAACCGATATACAGAAGACTGATTATCCCATGGTTCGACTCTGAGGCCACATGCTTTTTTGTCATGTTTTTTATGGTTGTGGTCATCTGGTTTGCACTTATGGGTCTTGATGTAACATATGAGACAGTCGAATATCATCGCCATATGTGGGTCCCTTTTCTTCTTATACTGATGAGCACATGGGTTTTCGTTTCAACCTCAATCCGCGTGATAAGACGGTACAAACACCATTCCTTGAAATCTTTCGCTTCAAAAACCTGAGACCTTTGCAAAACGTTTTAATCTTACTTTTTTGCACCAAGGTCCTCTGGAATTGACTTCAGGATTTTAATAAACATCTCAGGAGGAATATAACCTTTGCGGCGCCCGATTATTTCTCCATTTTTAAAAAGAAACCAGTTATCCGGGAGAGCGTTCACACCGTACTTATAAGTTGTTTTTGTTTCTTTCTCTGTATCGACCTTTATGGAAATAAAGTGTTTATTAAGATACGAAATCACCGCAGGATTACTAAAAGTCTCTTTTTCCATCACCTTGCAGTAAGCACACCAATCGGCATGGAAGTTTATATATATTCTTTTCCCTTCCGAACTCCCAACTGCTATTCCCTCATCATGGGGATACCATTTAATGCTTTCCGAAAAGGCAAAGGTGTCCGGCAGTAACACCATCATAATAACAGCCGAAATGGCAAAACTGATAAGTTTTCGTTTCATATGTAATATCTCGTAAAGAAAAGTCTTATGGTTTTTTAAAAGACTCTCTTTTCCATTAATCCTTGTTAAAGTTTTTCATCATCATCTCGCCTAGTTCTTTTGATCGCATTGTAGCGGCTTCCACGGCATTGATAAGGGTGGTACGAAGTCCACCTTTTTCTAAAGTATGAATACCTGCAATCGCCGTGCCACCGGGCGACGTAACCCTGTCTTTTAATTGCCCGGGATGTTCTTTTGTTTCCATTAATAATTTTGCGGCTCCCAGAACTGTTTGTGATGAAAGAAAAAGTGCGTCTTTTCTGGAAAGACCCATCTTTACCCCGGCATCGGCAAGAGCATCGACAATTAAAAAAATATACGCAGGACCGCTGCCGCTTAATCCTGTGATGGCATCCATTAGAATATTTTCTTCGATAAAAACGCTCTTGCCGACAGAGTCGAAGATGGCTTTGGCCAGTTTGATATCATCCTTGTGGGTATTCTTTCCGGCAGCAATGGCCGTAGCACCCTCCTTAACAAAAGCAGCGATATTCGGCATGACACGAACAAGACGCAGCTCTTTGTTTACGCAAGATTCTATGGCTGCCAGGGGGACACCAGCAGCAATTGAGATTACAAGTTTGGACATATCCAGACAGGGAGCTGTTTCTTTTAATACCGAAGCCAGAATCTGGGGTTTGACGGAATAAATAATAATTTCAGATTCACTGATCGCATCTGTGTTGTTTGTGGTAGTAATGACCCCATATTTATCCTTGATTGACTCAAGAGAATCTTCCCGAACATCCGCGCATATGATATTATCAGGACTCGATTTTTGGGAAGAAACAAGTCCGCTTACAAGGGCTTCTCCCATATTTCCTGTACCGATAATACCGATTTTCTTGTCTTTCAGCATGTCTTTAATTCTCCTTAATTTTATTATTTATTTTTCAGTTTCCAGTACAAAAAGTCATAAATTTCGCTCTCCTTTTCGAAGCTCCCGCTTCTGTGAGCGGGGAGGAAAAATCAGACTTCTTACAAAACCATCAGCACATTAGAGTTTGAGTTTTTTTTAGTCAAGTAAAAATAGAACGATGTCTGTCTGATCATTTACAAGGAGCTTTATTTTTTAAATCCTTTTCTTTTTAAACTGAGAATGATATTCAGAATCTTCTCGTTCATTTCAAAACAAAACACAGGAGTGCAATTATGACTGAATTAAAATTTAAAGAGGTTAAAACAACAAGCTATAAAAGACCGGACATCGACAAAGGATATACAAATCAAACGCTGCATATTAATATTTCCGACGCCGCTGTTTCAATTAAGCCGGTTACAAATAAAATGAAAGAAGTATTTGTCGGAGGCAAAGGCTTTGACCTCTGGCTGTTGTGGAATGCCGTTAAGCCGGATACAAAATGGAATTCCTCTGAAAACGAGATATGTATCGCATCCGGTCCTCTGGGCGGAACACCCATTTACCCTGGTTCAGGGAAAAGTATTGTTACAACGATTTCTCCAACAACCGGCTGTGTTATAGATTCCAACGTGGGTGGATATTTCGGCCCTTATCTTAAATTCGCCGGGTTCGATGCTCTGGAAGTACAGGGCAAAACTTCCGGAAATGTAGTTCTTTTTATAGACGGCATAGACGGAAAAATTCAGATTTTAGAGGCATCCGGATTGCCTGACGATTCTTATGAGACATCAGCCCTTCTGACAAAACACTTTGGAAAAGGAAAACCCCGCAACATTTCCGTGGTTTCCACAGGGCCCGGAGCAAAACATACCCTTATCGGATGCCTGAACTTTTCATGGTATGACGCAAAGCGTAAACAGACAAGATATAAGCAGGCAGGACGCGGCGGGATAGGAACCGTCTTTGCGGATAAGGGAATAAAGGCTATTGTGGCACGCTGGGATACCGTAACCGTGGATACAAACAATCCCGCAGATAAGGCGGCATTAAAAGAAGTCGGAAGAATGCATTCCCGTGAAATCGTGGAGTTGGATCCAAAACAAAATGAAATGTCTAAAATCGGAACAACGCACCTTGTCACGATTATGAATGACTATGACCTGCTTCCCACTAATAATTTCAGGTATGGTCGGCATCCTCAAGCTGTCAATCTGGGGCAGGAAGTGTACCGGCATATTTTCGACAAGGGTTTTGACGGGTGTTGGATGGGTTGCACGGTGGCATGCTCACACGGTGTTAAAAATTTCGTGCCCCTCACTGGACCTTACATGGGAAGGAAAGTCTTTGTTGACGGTCCCGAGTACGAAACCATTGCGGGTTGTGGATCAAATTTGGGAATTTTCGATCCACATTTTGTTATCGAAATGAATTTTTATTGCGACGCTTACGGTCTTGATACCATTTCAGTGGGAACCGGGATTGCTTTTGCCATGGAATGTTTTGAAACCGGTATGATTGACGAGTCTCATACCGGCGGTTTGGATCTTTCATTTGGAAATCGGACGGCAGCTCTGACTTTGGTCCACCAAATGGCCGAGGGAAAAGGTTTTGGCCAAATTATCGGCCAGGGTATTCGTAATATGAAGAAGATCTTCAATAAAGACTATGGCGCAAATAAAGCTGTAATGGAAGACATCGGCATGGAAGCCAAGGGGCTTGAGTTTTCCGAATATATGACCAAAGAATCACTTGCACAGCAGGGAGGCTTTGGCTTTGCGCTCAAAGGCCCTCAGCATGATGAGGCATGGCTGATCTTTCTTGACATGGTCCACAATTTTATGCCGACCTTTGATCAGAAGGCGGAAGCCCTGCACTGGTTTCCCATGTTTCGCACATGGTTCGGGCTGTGCGGCCTGTGCAAACTTCCGTGGAACGATATTGTGCCTGAAGACAACAAGGACACAATGGAGCCTGCAAAAGTTATGAAACATGTTGGATGGTATGCAGATTATTTTGCTGCTGTGACAGGCAGACCGACTGAACCGGACGATATCATATCCATGAGTGAAGCCGTATATAACTTCCAGCGAATTTTTAACTTAAAGATGGGTTTTGGCCGACGCAGCCATGACAAAATTCCATACCGTGCGGTCGGACCGGTAACAGAGGATGAGTATGAGTCACGTACGAAGCGATATGACAACCAACTGGTGGAGCAACACAAGGTCGATATCTCAGACAAGTCCACTCAAGAAAAAATGGCCATATTACGCAAGATTCGCGAAAAACAATATGATAAATTAGCGGATGCTGTGTACAAGCGCAGGGGATGGACAAACGACGGCATTCCGAGTATTGAAACCGTAAAGCGCCTTGGTATAGATTTCTCCGAGGTTATGGATTTGCTCAAATCTCACGGGGTTTAAACAGTGGTCAAAGTCGGCGGAAAAAATATTCCCTGGTACAAAAAAATGACGGTTGCGAATCTGCTAAACGACATAAACGATCCATATAAGTATGTAGTTGTCCGTATAAATAAAAAATTTATTTCCAGACCCGATTTTAAGAAAACCCTGGTTCCTGACAATTCGGAAGTATTCCTTATCCCGATGATTTCCGGAGGATAACCCCCATAAGCGCTAAGTTGTTTTTACGCCGGATGGACTATGGAAGGTTAACTAAAAAAATAAACATCGAACGTCTAACATCGAATGTTGAATGGAAAAACATGAAGAAATAGAGTTTAAAACCTGAACTACTAAATGATATTTTAGAGGAAACAGAAGAATTAATTAAAACTTTCGTGCGAGTATCAAAACGGCTGACAAGAAACAAAAGTAAGTGTTAAATGCTCGTTATTGGACGTTTGTTTTTCATTCGACGTTGGACGTTCGATGTTCGACGTTCATCCATACAGCTTTGCGACATTATTGGAGAAAATGATTTAGAATTGAGTTTCCTGGAAATCTGATTTTCCTGAATTATCTTGACTTATCTTAAATAATATAATTTAATTACATGGTTAAATAAGATGAACTCGTAAAAAGTCCGATTTAAAGGTTTTAATACAGATGTATATTGTCGGTTATTTTTTAATGGCGGTTGCAAACGTTCTTAACTTTGTTTTGCTTTTTTTCATGTGGATCGTTATTGCACGGGCGATTTTATCCTGGGTTAATCCTGATCCTTATAATCCCATTGTACGTTTTATTCATAATGTCACGGAACCGGTTTTATATCAGGTACGCAAAAAAATACCAATTAATTTCGGCGGGATAGATTTTTCTCCAATTATTGTTATTCTTGTAGTTTACTTTTTGCGGGATTTTGCTGTAAACAGCCTTGTTCGGTTTTCAGAATCTTTACTATAAACCAAAAAACCCGACGAATTCATCAATTATAAAAGGCAGGGAAAAAAATGAGAATTACACCACTTGATATACAACAGCAAAAATTTAAAACCAGATTCAGAGGTTTCGATGTCCAGGAAGTTGATATCTTTCTTGAACAGATGGCTGACGCATTTGCGTTCTTGCTGCGGGAAAACGAAAATCTGAAAGAAGATATCCGAAGGCTTCGAGTTGAAAGTGACGGATATAAAAGCCGTGAAGATACGTTTAAACGTGCTTTGCTCAATTCTCAGAAAGTTCTGGAGCAAATGAAAGAAAATGCTCGAAAGTCGGCAGAGCTGGTCGTTGCTGAATCAGAAGTTAAAGCAGAAAAAATCTTAAACAAAGCCCACAACAGGCTCTCACAACTGCATGAAGATATCTCAGAGCTTAAACGTCAACGCATGCAAATCGAAGTGCAAATAGGATCTATCATCGAAGCCCATACCAAACTGCTAAAAATTGGAAAAGAGGCTATGAAGTCAACGGACGAGGAAGATTCGAAATTAAAACTTCTGCAGCAGTCAAAGTAATTTAAGAAGCTCGATAAATCTACTAAAACCTGGAGCTGATAATGGCAAGAATAGATGCTTTTTTTAAATTAATGAATGAACAGGGTGCGTCCGATCTACATCTTGTTTCCGGACAGGCACCAGCACTGAGGATAAGAGGAGATATTGAACGGATAAAGTATAAAGTTCTTGATGATGATGACTTAAGAAGCATGCTTTATGAAATTTCGCCTGAAGAGAAAGTTAAAATATTTGAAGAATCAGGGGATGTTGATTTTGGTTACGAGATACCCGGGCTGGCCAGGTACCGCGCTAATTTTTTTATGCAGAAAAATGGTGTTGGAGCTGTTTTCAGGGAAATTCCAAGCACAATCATGACGGTGGAACAGCTTGGTCTTCCTTCTGTCATATCCAAACTGGCAACACTTCCAAGAGGGCTGGTACTTGTTACCGGACCGACAGGCAGTGGCAAATCAACAACCCTGGCTGCAATCATAGATGTGGCAAACCGCAGCCGTAAAGATCATATTATTACTATCGAAGACCCGATAGAATTTGTCCACCAGAGCCAGAGCTGTATTGTAAATCACCGCGAAGTTGGAATCCATACAAATTCATTTGCTGCAGCCCTGCGTGGCGCACTTCGTGAAGATCCGGATATAATCCTGGTTGGAGAAATGAGAGACCTTGAAACCATATCCCTTGCCATAGAAGCCGCATCCACCGGACATCTTGTTTTTGGTACACTCCATACAACGAGTGCACCAAAAACCGTGGACAGAGCAATCGAAGTTTTTCCTTCCAACGAACAAACACAGATCCGTTCCACTCTTGCCGATGGGCTCAGGGCTATTATAGCACAGGTACTTTTTAAACGAATTGACATAAAAGCGCGCTGTGTAGCACTTGAAATTCTGGTTGCAACTGCAGCTGTCCGAAATCTTGTAAGAGAAGGAAAAACACATCAAATCCCATCCATGATTCAAACGGGTAAAAAATATGGTATGCAGCTTTTAGATGACGCAATAATGGAGCTGTATAACAAAGGGTGGATAAGCGCAGATGAAGCTTATATGAAAGCAAATGAAAAGGCAAAATTCAGGCCGCTTTTAACTGCACCACCTGCTGACTTTACTGAAGTATAGGGTTGCAATATGAAAAAACAGGAAATTGACCTTATTCTTACCAGAATGCTTGATGCCCACAAGAGTGTTTCCGATCTTAACCTTACAGTTGGAAAGCCGTTTCAGGTGGAGAGCGACGGAGAGCTGGTAAGCGTTAAAATGAGGCCCAACTTAAAGGAACTGACACCGTTTCAAACAGAAATCTTCGCACTTAACCTTATTAATAGTGATCGCCGCCTTACAGAGAATCTCTTGTCTCAGGGATCATGTGATTTGTCGTACAGCCTTCCTGGTAAAGCACGATTCAGAGTTAACACTTTTTCCCAGTCCGGCTATCATTCTATTGTCCTGCGAAAACTGGAATCTAAAATACCGTCCATTGAAGAGTTGAACCTTCCTGATGCCATGTACAAGATCTCTCAGGAAAGAAATGGCATTGTTTTTATAACTGGTGCCACCGGATCCGGAAAAACAACCTCTCTTGCAGCAATCTTAAATGAAATAAACGAAAATAAGTCAGTTCATGTCGTGACCCTTGAAGATCCTGTTGAATATCAACATCCCCATAAAAAATCTACCTTCAACCAAAGAGAGCTCGGTGTCGATTTTGATACCTATGCCAGTGGCCTTAGAGCCGCTCTCAGGCAGGCACCAAAGGTAATTCTGGTGGGCGAGATGCGTGACAGGGAGACAGTAGAAATCGGGTTGAACGCTGCTGAGACAGGGCATCTTGTCCTGACAACCCTTCATACCATTGATGCCGGATCGACCATTAACCGTATCCTCGGTATGTTCCACATCGAAGAGGAGCACCAGGTGAGAATTCGCCTTTCCGATTCTGTCAGGTGGGCTGTGAGCCAGAGGCTGCTTCCAAAAATCGGCGGCGGTCGTGTGGCAACATTTGAAATCATGGGGGCAAACCTGCGCGTTCAGGATGCTATTCTTAATGGTGAGTCGGAAGGGAAGACATTTTATAATATTATGCAGGATGGCTCTGCTTTTGGCATGACAACATTCGACAATCATATTATCGGTTTGTATGAGCAGGGTCTTATCACTCGGGATATGGCAATATCCTTTTCCTCCCGTAAGGGAGTTGTGGGACGCGGAATTGATTTAATAGATAGCGCCCGTGGCAAAACCACCACTATGGAAAAACCTAAAGTTGACTGGAATTATTCAAGAAAGTTACCTAGGTAAATCAAAAAGGAGGTTTGCGGTAATCTCTTATGGATATCATATGCGAAAAATGCCAAAGTAAGTTCGCAATACCTGATGAAAAAATTCCAGACGGCAAGGTAATATCCACACCATGCCCCAAATGTAAAAATGTTCTTTACATAGATTCTGCTCAAAAGCAGGGGGCTCATGATAGTCAAGAATTCTACACAGACACTTCGGATGGTGGTGAAAAACCCTTTGACTTTATCGAGGAAGAAGGGAGCACAGCCCTTGTCTGCGAACAGGACCCCGATATTAGGAAAAAGATAATAAATGCGCTTGATATAATGGAATATCATATCACTGTTGCGGAAAGCGGCAGGGATGCGTTAAAAAAGATGCGATACCACGATTATGATCTTATTGTAATTAACGAAACCTTCAACTCCGACAGCCCTGACTCAAACATGGTAATGTTATACCTTGAGCGTCTCCCCATGTCTATACGTCGGAATACTTTTGTGATAATGATAAGCTCCAGATTCCACACCATGGATCGCATGCTGGCATTCAGGTACAGTGTCCACATTATATTAAATTTAAAAAATATTGATGATTTCGGTAAGATTGTAAGCCGGGGATTAACCGACAATGAACTGTTTTACCAGGTATTCAATGAGTCTCTTAAGACCATAAAGCGTATGTGACAAACGTTTTACGGTGATAACACATGGAAAATATACAACCATATACATGTAGCGAGTATAGACAGGAAATGGTGCTTCTCGGTCTTAAAAATCGTTTATCCAATGAAAATCTGTCTAATGAAGAAAAGCGGAACCTTGTCGAAGAGATAAAAAAACTGGAAACGCTTATGTGTATGGATTAAACGCCATGTTCCATAACGCTTAGCAACATCATATGTTGGATGCAAAAATTAATCCTGTTTCAGATGACCTTTTTCTTATCACCCTTCCCCCTCCGATACCGGGATTTGATGATTTTATCGGATGCTGGCTATACAGAGGAAATATATCATTTATCATCGATCCCGGACCATCCGTAACTTCAAAGGCTCTGGCAAGAGCTTTAGAAGAGCTTAAAATCAGCCGCCTCGATTATATCTTCCTTACACATATTCATATAGATCACGCAGGTGGTGTTGGAGATATTGCCGCACATTTCCCTGAATCCCCCATTATCTGTCATAAAACCGGAATACCACACCTTGTCGATCCTTCCCGCTTATGGGAAGGTTCAGTAAAAACCCTTGGAGAGACGGCAAAAGCCTATGGTCCGATTAAACCTGTCTCTTCTGACCGCTTGATACAGGCCGATGAATTCAACTCTGACCTTATATCGCCTGTCTTCACTCCAGGGCATTCCCCCCACCATGTCAGCTACCTGACAGAAAAATACCTGTTTGCCGGTGAAGCCGGAGGAGTATTCCTGTCCCTTGATTCCGGCCGTGAATATCTGCGTCCCGCAACTCCCCCCAAATTTTTTCTTGAAATATCTACTGACAGCATTGATGCTCTGATAGAAAAAAATCCTCTGAGCATATGTTACGCCCATCACGGGATCAAAGGAAATGCTGTGGAAATGCTAAATAGACATCGAAACCAGCTTCTGCTGTGGGAAGAAATTATCAAAAAAGAAATTCAAAATCGTAAGTACAACTTTTTGACGTCCTGCTTTAGCAGGCTTTTAAAAGAAGATCCCCTTCTGGCCGGTTTTTCCCATATGAGCCAACCTGTGCAGAAAAGGGAACAGGAGTTTATTATAAACAGCATAAAAGGATATGAAGGGTATTTAAGATCTATTTAAACGCAACCTTAAAAAAGAAAGAATAATAAGGAGAAGGTAGTATGGCAGCAGAAGCGGCTTTCGATAATGATAAGTATATAACTGAACAGACATCTGAGATTCTTGAAAGGGTTGATAAATTTGGCGATAGACTTTACCTCGAATTCGGTGGAAAACTTCTCTATGATTATCACGCTGCCAGGGTCTTACCCGGATATGATCCAAATATTAAAATGAGGCTGCTCCAGAAATTGATAAATAAAGCGGATATCCTGCTTTGCATTTATGCAGGAGATATTGAAAGGAAAAAAATAAGAGCGGATTTTGGAATAACCTATGACTCCGATGCACTTAAACTAATAGACGACTTAAGGGGTTGGGGAGTACATGTTCTTGGTGTAATCATTACACGTTTTGATGGCCAGCCCGCCGCAAAATTGTTTAAAAATAAATTGGAAAGGAGAAACATAAAAGTCTATACCCATCAATATACAAAAGGGTATCCTACAAACATAGATTTAATCGTAAGTGATGAAGGCTATGGGGTTAATGAGTATATTGAGACGGAAAAACCTCTGGTTATTGTTACAGGTCCCGGCCCTGGTAGTGGAAAGTTAGCCACATGCCTTTCTCAGGTATATCATGACTACAGGAAAGGAATAAAATCAGGATATGCAAAATTCGAAACCTTTCCCATATGGAATTTGAGCATAAAACACCCGGTAAATATAGCATATGAGGCAGCAACAGCGGACATTAAAGACTTCAACCTCATTGATCCATTCCATCTGGAAGCATACAATAAAAGAGCTGTTAACTATAATCGTGATGTAGAAGTATTTCCTATCCTTGAAAGAATATTGAAAAAAATAAGCGGCGGTGAATCATTTTACCAATCGCCAACGGATATGGGTGTAAATCGAGCAGGTTTTGCGATAACTGATGATGCACAGGTAAGGGAGGCTGCCAAACAGGAGGTGATCAGGCGGTATTTCAGATACCGCTGTGAATATGTGATGGGATTAACGAATGAAGAAACCGTCCAGCGGGTAGAACTTTTTATAAAAGATTTTAATCTTAGCCCCGAGTATAGGAGTGTTGTTGAACCGGCTCGTCGGGCTGCTTTTGAAGCGCAGGAAAGAAATAAGGGCAGCGAAGGTATTTATTGTGGTGCGTCAATAGAGTTAAAGGACGGAACTATTGTGACCGGTAGCAATTCTCCTCATCTTCATGCGGCATCCAGTATTATATTGCATGCAATTAAGCATTTAACAGGAATCCCTGAAAAGATTAAACTGCTACAACCAAATATCACAGAAGCGGTTAAAAGTTTAAAAATGACAATTTTAAACGAAAAAACTCTCAGTTTGGACCTTATAGAAACACTTATTGCACTCAGCATCAGCGCTACAACAAATCATGCGGCTCAATTAGCTATGGAAAAATTAAATGATCTACGAGGTTGTGAGGTTCATATGACTCATATTCCCACTCCAGGAGATGAAGCGGGTTTGAGGCGTCTTGGAGTCAATCTAACCAGCGATCCCAACTTTTCAACAAAAGATCTCTTTATTATTTGAGGTGGTTTCAAGCAGATACTGAGCAGATAAGAGCAGACAAGGAGGAATAATAATCTCCTGATCACACCAGAATTCGGCTTCAGGGTTCGTCTCCGTGCTCTTATGATCAATGCATATGTGGCACCTACTGGTCCTATAGACTTCGCCAAAGATCGAGACCTTTGAAAAACACTCCCTTTTGCCCAATTTCTGTGTCAGGGCCCAAATTTTATTCTCCAAAAAATTCAATAACAAATCTATGTCTTAAAAAAGGTATTCCTGATTATTCCCGTGATTTTTTTGGAAAAGAAGCCAATTTAACTGTTTCCGGACAACTAGCCGTGGAAATGTTTGCCCTTTCACTGGGGGATGTTTATACCTTCGGGCCCACCTTCAGGGCTGAAAATTCCAATACCCG
>RCND010000909.1_pt1 | contig 16748 bp, 16 predicted proteins | sample 2041351 | NCBI WGS metagenome assembly RCND01 (sample SAMN09708230, study PRJNA481090) | Marine sediment metagenome, whole genome shotgun sequencing project. | biome: marine sediment; feature: ocean; material: sediment; isolation source: Sewage treatment plant 12B marine sediment (STP12B) ... | reverse complement strand
CCTTGGGTGGGAGAGTAAGTCGTTGCCTTTCTTTTAAACCTCTAACATTTATTTGTTAGAGGTTTTTTTATGCAATTAAATCAAATCAACATGTGTCAGGGGTTCCCAAGTCAGGGGTTCACCTGCCATACCCTCAGGGGCTTACTAAATGGAATGATTTAATAAGAATTTTATGGTATTGTTTTTGTTTTGTGTTAACTTTAGGCTAGGATTTCACTCCGCTATTAAAGGATAAGCATAAATTACCGATAGAATGAAAATATTGTCGAATAATTACTAAGCAGCAGCAAATTATTAAAATCAAAAATTTGTATTTATCTAATTGATAATAGGATTGAAACCGACAATTATGAACTTAAATAAATTAATATGGGATTAGTATCATTTTTAAAAGGAGCCGGAGAAAAAGTATTTGGTAAAAGCGATGAAACCCTTGAAAGGGAAAAGGCAGAAGCAATTGTAAATCATATCAATAAATACGATCTAAAAGTAAAGGATCTACTTGTTACGGTAGACGGTGAGACAGTTACATTAAATGGAGAGGTTTCAAGTGTTTTAGAAAGAAACAGAGTCGTGGTTGTGACAGGTAATGTCTCAGGGATAAGCGCTGTTAATGACAATCTTGCTTTGAATATTCCGGAACCAGTAATTACTGAACCTGAAAAACAATATTACACAGTAGTGAGTGGAGATTATTTATCTAAAATTTCAAAAAGGGTTTATGGTGATGCGATGAAATACAATATTATTTTTGAAGCTAATAAGCCAATGCTAACTGATCCAGATAAGATTTATCCAGGCCAGGTATTGGTTATCCCAGCCCTGGAAGGCTAAATTCATAATGACATTTATTCGAAAGAATCTGATTGTTTTTATTTCTTGTTCAGACAGATGATAAACTTTACATTTGACTCAATAATTAAAATCGTTCAGATGTCTTTTAAATTTTTTTGTCTTGCACTTTTATCTCTGATAAGTCTTAAAACCTGTTACGCTCAAGAATTGAGTTTTGAGGAGTATAACCCCAAGTCGACGCTTGTTGTTTCAGAAAACCAAGTTTTAAAAGCAAAGTTTCCATTTATAGACATACATGGGCATCAATATAGAATGCCGGAGCAGGACCTTGCTCCAGTAATTGCTGCTATGGATACTTTAAATATGGGTATCATGGTCAATCTAAGTGGTAGGTCAGGGGAGCAGTTAATTCAATCTGTAAAGAATATCAAAGATCATTATCCAAATCGATTTGTCGTATTTGCGAATATTGATTTTGAAGGTGTTGGTAAGGATAATTGGACAGAAAATACAGTGAACCAATTAGAAAAGGACATAAAAAATGGAGCTAGGGGATTGAAAATATACAAAAGCCTGGGAATGCGTTATAAAGATACAGATGGTAAGAGAGTAGCTATTGATGATGAAAGATTAGATGCAATCTGGGCCAAATGTGGTAAAATGGGAGTGCCTGTGCTTATTCATGCTGCCGATCCAAAATCTTTTTGGGATGACTTTGACGGTGATAATGAGAGATGGTTAGAATTAAAGACCCATCCTAGAAGAAAAAGAAGTGATACTGATCCTGCCGCTTGGGAGCAGATTATAAAAGAACAACACCATATGTTTAAGAAGCATCCACAAACAATATTTGTAAACGCTCATATGGGTTGGTATGCGAACAACTTAGGGAAATTAAGCGAACTTATGGATGCCATGCCTAATATGAATGTTGAAATAGGAGCCATCATTGCTGAGTTGGGAAGACAACCAAGAGCAGCCAAGAGATTCTTTGAAAGGTATCAGGATAGAATTCTCTTTGGAAAGGATAGTTGGAAGCCAGAAGAATTTCCAACTTATTTCAGGGTGTTAGAGACAGATGATGAGTATTTTCCTTATCACAAGAAGTATCATGCTTTTTGGTCGATGTATGGTTTAGACCTTTCTGACGAAGTACTAAAAAAAGTTTATTATAAAAATGCCTTGCGAATTGTTCCAGGATTAGATAGTAGTTTGTTTCCAGAATAGTTTAGCGAAATACTATTGTTTAAGAATAGAAGTTGAAAGAATTTTCGATCCCTCATTAATTTTGAGAAAATATAGTCCTGATGGTGTTTTTGAAAGATCCAAAGGAAACAGTGAATTGGTAATATCATCAGCTTCAAATATCAACCTTCCAGTTGTATCATAAACACTAATATGCATCGATTCAATACCGGGTCTTTGAATGTAAAAAACGGAGGAAGAAGGATTCGGATATAATTTAAAATTGTTTTTAGTAAAATCATCCACAGCGAGAATTGCACTGGCACCAATACTAAAATTATCTATTGCTGCACCTTCTCCATTTTCTGCTTGATCTGAAGCAAAAACAAATCTGAATATAATACTTGATTCATTTTGAATTTCTTGCAAATTATAGCTGTATTCTTTCGCGTTTAATTCAGTTCCTGTCCATTGTTTACCAACTGTAATGGTTCTTTGAGGATCTATAAAATTACTGTTATACCAGTTAGGGTCATCTGATGTTCCTAGAATCTCCCATGTTTCACCTTTGTCGGTAGTGTACTCCATGTAAAGGACGTCCCAGTTTAACTCAATATCGAAAACCATATCAAAAGTAAGGATGGGGTTTTCAAGCCTGCTCAGGTCATAGCAAGGAGATATTAAGTAGCTTGTTGTTTCATCTGTATAATTACCACTCGCATTTGTCACATAAACTTGATTAAATTTATTTTTGAACTTTTCACTAGTAACTTCGGTTCTTTCCCAAAGTCCATTTGAACCACCCAATGTTATTTCAAGCCATTCATCCTGGTTGACGTCACCAAAAGTGTTAATATATTGCCCTTGACTTGAACTATTGGAAGTAAATGATCCGTACAGTTTATTGTTGTCATTAAATGCATCATTTGTGACAGTGGTCTCAATGGTTAACTCATGATAACCTAAGCTGACCTGGGTATTGTTTGGCAATTTAATCTCTTTGAATTCATCGGGCTCAATTTTTCCTTCAAATGAAAATTCAAAAGGCGCATCATCAATTAAATATTCTATTAAAACTGAGTTTAAAGTACTAAGTCCATTATTTTTCACGGTTACAATTGGTGTTATCCCACCGCATTGGACTGAATTATTTGTGTTGATACTTATTAGACTTATGTCTTTATTTGCTTTTGTCACTTCAATGGGCGATTGGAAAACGCCACGTCCATAAGTTCCAGCACTTATTAATTTATCTTCAATGTTTATTTCAATATCATAAACTGGTGAATTTGGCAAGCCAACATCAAAGACTTCCCAATCCGTCATGCTATCATTAATATGATAAACACTGATATTCGTTCCCAAATAAAGGTCATTCTTCAAGCTTTGATTTTGATGTTTAATTACCAATTTAGAATCTGCAGGAAGGTTTCCGGAAATGCTTTGCCAATTTACACCCCCATCTTCTGATTTAAAAACGTTTCCATCTATACCGGCGGTTGTCAGGTAAATAATATTTTCGTTTTGATGATTTATTTCCAACGAACTAATAGAATTTGTAAAACTCACAGCTAACTTTTGAAAAGTAATTCCCTTGTCAATACTTTTGTATAGTTTATTAACGCGAGAGGCCAACATGACTTGGTTATTGGATGGTGCAATTGATAAGTTATCCAGATCACCACCAAAATCATCTGAGGATACACTTTCCCAGACATTGTTCACCAGACGATAAACACGAGAGTATCCCGCATAAAGATTTCCTCTTCGATCTGCCTCCAATGGGGTTACCCAATTACCTCCACTATCATCATTTTCATCATCTACTTCTTCTTTTGGGGCCTCGGTTATAGTTCCTCCTAAAGTTTCACCTCCGTTATAAGTTACATTTAAACTTCCTCCGTATTGGCTAAAACCATAGTATATGTTTTCGTCATTAGGATCAACCACACAGTCCATACCGTCTCCACTATGATATTGGTACCAAGTTTCATTACTATAGGCAAAACCACCGTTATCTTGAAGTCCTCCCACGATTCGTCCGGCATTGCTTCTGGCCGTTGAAATCTTATAATACTGACTGATACTTAGATTTTCTGAAAGATCTGTAAAAGAATTTGCATCGTTCAAAGACACATAGATTCCTCCGTCAGTACCTGCAAATAATTTACCATTGAAATATCTTAAAAAATGAATGTCTGCGTGGGTATAAGCAGGATCTGAAGTGTCCCACCACCTATTTTTTTGAGTAAAACTATCTCCTCCATCTATTGACTGCCATATATCCAGTGTTCCTACAATGACAATGTTTTCATTTGCAGGGCTCACGGTTAAGGCCATATCGTACCACGCTTGTTTACTACCACCAAATATATCCTCCAAAACGGCTGTTTTTTTGAAGCTGTCACCAGAATCGTCAGATCGGTACAGCCCTTGAAAGCTATTATCAACATTAGCGCTAAGAATATAGATAATATCTGAATTCGCATCGCTAACATCAATCGCAAATCGACCAGAAGTCTCAGGAAGTTCGCTCTTAATTACTTCAAAAGTATTACCACCATTTGTCGATTTATAAAATTTAGAACGACTTACAGCATAAACTGTGTCTGGGTCTCCAGGTTTTAACTTGAAATCAACAATATTGTTTGATAATTGTTTGACCCAACTACCTCCTGAATTTAGACTTTTATACAAACCTTTATTGGTGCTTACCCAAATAATGTCCGAATTTTCAGGATGTATATATATTTCATTGGCAACTGCAAAAGTATCTGAAAAATCTAATCCCGTTTTAGACCATGAAGCCCCCCTATCATTGGATTTTAATACACCCACACTGTAAGTATCCCGAGCATCATCATCTCCGGTAGCGATATAAATTATATCAGAATTATTTTTATCAATAGCTATTCCGGATACCCCAATTTGCGGCAATTCATCTGAAAGAGGCGCCCAGTTTAAACCAGAATCTGTCGATCTCCATAGCCCTCCCGCAGGAGCGCCTACATAATAGGTGCTAGGATTATTCGGATCAATTATAAATGTATTTACCCTTCCTTGTCCGTTTTTAACATTTGTGGTATATGGGCCTAGTGATTTCCAGTTACTAACCTTACTTTTTACTAAGTTATTTTTTTGATTCCAGGATCTCCATATCATTTGAGGAGTTGCTAAAGATCCATTTTTAGAAAGCTGATTTTTCCAATGATTCTCCCATCTTTTGAATGGTTTGAACCCACTCCCTTTTGTATTGCGGTCTTTTCCGACCCAATAGGCATTAAAGGAATTGCTTAATACTGCTAAAGAATTGTCCTGGGAAACTTTATTTTGATCTGATCCATCCATCCATGGAGCAGCTTCATTATACTGTCCGAGGACACTATAAAAAACAAAAAGTAAAAAAAGGGAACTTACTTTTCTCATTCAAGGGGAATTCTAGCAGGGTTTTGCAAGCCAAATATACAAAAATTTGTTTTCTATAAATTTTCCCGAAAAAGGGTGATACTACTTAATACTATCCGATTTGATCAAGGTATCTGAAGAGTCGACAGAGGGTGATTCTAGAACCTCATTAACAAACCTACTGATCTCACTATTGAGTTGGTCTTGCAGATTCATATTGTTTATTTTTAAGTTTAATGCAGAAAAAGCATTAATCATATTGTTATTCTCCTGTTCTACAGATTCTTGCGTAATAGTCGGAATAGTTGACATATCAGCCAAACGAAGCGTTTCACTATACAATACATTGAGTCTTATTTTAACTTCTGGAATATTCAATTTTTCAACACGGATAGAATCTTTTAGTTCTTTTGCCAGCACTGATAGTTCTACACTATTCAGAAGGGCTTCACTAACTGTTGTTTCCTGATATTGATTAATCAGGTCTTCAAAACTTTGATATTCAGGCCATGTTTTGACAAGATCCTTAGCCTTCGAATTCAGACCTGTAATTGGTTTGTCAGATTTTATTGTACTTATCTTTTCTTCCTTAAAGGAAGCCTCATCTTGTTCTCTTTTCTCTTTATTTTTACAAGAGACAAGGATTAGAAACAAAATAAATGATCCGATGATAATCTTTGGCATATAACAGATTTTGACTATTCAAAAATAAGCATAAATCTGTCAGGAGATCAAACAAGTTAGATAGTTTTTCTATTTCAGAACTACTATATTTGCCACAATATTTTAAACGAAAATATATGGATTCGAAAATTTTAATTATTGGGTCAAGCGGACAAATAGGAACTGAGTTGGTTTTAAAACTCCGTGAGATTTATGGCGATGAAAATGTAGTGGCTTCTGATATCCGTAAAGGTAATTATGAAGTTATGGAATCAGGCCCGTTCGAGTTTCTAGATGTTATTAATAAGGATGATATCAAGGAGGTTCTTAAAAAACATCAAATTACTGAAGTGTATTTAATGGTAGCCATTCTTTCAGTCATTGCCGAACAAAACCCTCAAAAAGCTTGGGATTTAAACATGACATCTCTTTTTAACATTTTGGATCTTGCGAAAGATGGCACTATAAAGAAAGTGTTTTGGCCTAGTTCAATTGCTGTGTTCGGTCCTGATACTCCAAAAATAAATACTCCTCAAGACACGATTATTAAACCTTCAACAGTGTATGGGATCAGTAAATTGGCTGGTGAAAACTGGTGTGCATATTATAAGAATAAATATGATGTGGATGTGCGAAGTCTTCGATATCCCGGATTAATTAGCTACAAAACAACTCCTGGTGGAGGAACTACTGATTATGCAGTTGAAATCTTTTACGAGGCTATCAGAAGAAAATCGTATACCTGCTTTCTTCAAGAAGACACAGTATTGCCGATGATGTACATGGATGATGCCATAAATGCAACTATATCTCTTATGAAGGTAAATAAGCAGGTTTCATATGTTTCGTATAATGTTGGAGCATTTAGTTTTTCTCCAAAAGACTTAGCTGAGGCAATAAAGAAACAAATACCTGAATTTAGCATAGAGTATAAGCCAGACTCCCGTCAACAAATTGCTGAAACTTGGCCTGAAAGCGTTGATGATTCTCAAGCTGAAAAAGATTGGGGCTGGTCAGCTGAAACTGATCTTGATGAAATGGTAATTACTATGTTACAGGGGTTACATTATACTATTTAGTTAGGTTATATATTTGTTTCGTCTAAACAGATCAAAATATTAGAATAATGAAAAATATTATAGAACAAAGTTTGAAAACGGCCCACAGTTATACGGCTTATAAAGAGATGGTACTGCAATTGCTGAAAGAAGGGAAATCTACTGGAATAAATCAAAACGATGACCTGTTTCATTTTACCAAGTTAAATAATCAAAGGATGAAGCGCCTTGATAAGCAGACTAAACTAAATGAAGTTGCGCTGACAAAAGCCCAAAAGATAAATAAGGATTTTACTTGGATGGTCTTAACTGAAAGTTGGTGTGGCGATGCGGCTCAGACTTTACCCGTAATTAATAAATTTGCAGAAGCAAATAATAAAATTGATCTCAAAGTGGTTCTGAGAGACGAGAATGAAGATTTAATGAACCAATTTTTAACCAATGGAAGTAAATCGATTCCAAAGCTTATTGTGGTTGATAATGCATCTAAAGAAGTTGTAGGATCATGGGGCCCACGTTCAGCAAAGGCTGCAAAAATGGTAAGTGATTATAAAGAGCAGCATGGAAAAATCGATGACAAATTGAAGATTGATTTACAAAATTGGTATAATGAAGATAAGGGTGTCCATATCGAAAAAGAAATGGTAGATCTTATTGAAAATATGATTGTATGATATGCTGGTAGCTAGGAAAGATTTATCTGCAGAAGCCAAAGTTATGATTTATCCGGGAGGTCGCAAGTTCTTCCCGAATGAATTGCCAATTATTCGAGAGCAATTGGATTCATTCTGTTCGAATTTAAAAGATGTTGACATTTGTTATGAGATCGAGTATGACAGGTTTTTGATTTTTATGATATCTGCTGAAACACCTTTGAATCTTGATGATCACAACTCACTTGTAGATTTTATATTGGGCCTTGAGAAAAGTTTAGAGATTTCTTTGTTAGATAAGGTTAATGTTTGTTTTAAGCAAGGCCAATATGTCCAATTAAAGGAGATTCCGGCATTTAAATCATTGATAAAAAATAAAGGTGTCTCCAAGAAAACCATTGTTTTTGACAACATGATTAGTACCAAGTTTGACTATGAAGATTCATGGGAAATTCCGGCTGGAGAAAGCTGGTTATCTCATTTTTTCTAATACATAGTTTCTTGGCCTATTTGGCCTAGGAAAGATTCCAATGTTAAAGATGACTCAACATTAAAAGAGCCACTTTTGGTTCTGCGTAATGACGACAAATGGCCACCAGAGTTTAAATTTTCCCCAAAATCATTCGCTATTGATCGAATATAAGTTCCTTTACTGCATTCAATTCTAAAGTTTATAACAGGCATCGAGATGTCTGTGATTTCAAATGCGAAAACGTCAATTTCTCTGGGTTTAATATCTATCTGTTCTCCTTTTCTAGCCAATTTATAGAGTCTTACACCATCTTTTTTAATAGCAGAATATAGTGGTGGTTTCTGATTTAGCTTACCAACCAATGATGCCGCTACTTTAAGTATGCTTGACTCCGTTATGTGGTCAGTAGGGTATGTCTGATCTATTTCAGTTTCAAGATCAAATGATGGGGTAGTTGCGCCTAAAGTAATTGTACCGGTATATTCTTTGGTCCCGGCCTGGTATTCAATGATTTTTTTTGTCAGTTTTCCTGTGCAAATAATTAAGATACCAGTGGCTAATGGGTCTAGTGTTCCAGCATGACCAACCTTAATCTTCTTTATTTTAAATTTTTTACGGATAGCCCATCGAACTTTATTGACAACTTGAAAGGAAGTCCAATTGAGAGGCTTGTCAATAACGAGTAGTTGTCCGTTTGTATAATCTTCAACATTCATTACATATAGAAATAGGAATAACTTATGGCTAAGGCACCTACTATGAAGCAATAGGCTGAAAAATAGTAAAGTTTACTTTTTTTAACCAATGAAATCATCCAATTACAAGCTACAAGACCTGAAATGAAAGCAGCGATAAACCCAATGATCATCACTCCGAAATTTTCATCATTAAAGCTGATAGTACCTCCCATGATGTCTTTGGCCACCTTTCCAAATATCAAAGGGACCACCATCAAAAACGAAAATCGTGCCGCTTTGGTTCGGTCAACACCGAGAAGCACAGAACTTGAAATAGTTGCACCTGAACGCGAAATACCTGGAAGCATCGCTATAGCCTGAGAAATTCCAATGATAAATGCGTTTTTATAGGAGACCTTTTTGTCAGTATTTTTTGCTTTGTCTGCTAAAAATAAGAGCAAACCAGTGATAAGGAGCATGAAACCAACGAGTAAAACATTTCCGTTAAAAAAAGCTTCAAGTTCTTCCTCAAAAAGTAAACCGATAATTACTGCCGGGATCATGGAGATAATAATTTTAGCAGAGAATTCGAACTCTTCATTTTTTTTAAATTGGAAAAGCCCTTTAAAAATCTCAACTAGGTCTTTTCTAAAAATAACAAGTGTACTAAGGGCCGTGGCGAAGTGCAATACAACAGTGAAAGTTAAGCTTTCTTCAGGGACAGACTCATTGCCAAATAGGACTTTGGCTAATTCTAAGTGTCCGCTTGACGAAACGGGTAAAAATTCAGTTAGACCTTGAACAATACCAAGGATGATGGCTTCTAAATAACTCATGTTTTAAAGGAATGAATAAGCGTTGAACATGGTTATTTTTTTTCTTGACCAGGGTTGGCCATAATAGCATAAACTTCAATTGCTAAGCCTATTAGTACAACAGTTGGGGCCAGTCTTATTCTTTGAAAATTATAGATTTCCTCATTAAAAACGTTTGGGTCATCACTTCCGCCTCCGAGCATAAGCGCAAAGCCAATTAATATTACAGCAACTCCTGCGATCATGATCAGATAATTCTTTTTCCCAAACAGGAATTCTCCTTCTGTCTTATTTCGATCTTTTTTCTTTATAGCCATCTTAATAGTATAATTCGTCAGTTCTTAAATTTAAAAACCTCTGTGTTGCCATAAAGGTGCTTATCCATGTAATCAATATACCCATTGCAAAAATAATTCCGAACAAACTTGCCATCTCAACACGATCGTCAATCATTCCAAATTCAGGGAATGATTGATTCAAATAAAATAAAAGCAAGGCAAGCTGAAATATGGCAAAAAGAGCACCTATTATACCAAGTTTTACGCTGTTCCAGATGAAAGGTTTCCTGATAAAGCGTTTTGACGCACCCACCATCTGCATGGTTTTTATCGTGAATCTTTTTGAATACACAGAGAGTCTTATAGAACTGTTGATCAATACCACAACAACTAAGGTGGCCAATCCACAGAATACTAAAATGAAAAGACTTATGCGTTTTACATTTTTTGTGAGTAAATCAATTAATGGTTTGTCATAAGAAACTGAAGAAACGAATTGATTATCCTTATATAAGGTCTCTATTTCCTGCATCTTTTCAGGTGACACAAATTCAGCTTTTACATAAATATCTATAGAATTTTCAAGAGGGTTATACCCAAGAAAGTCCATAAAGTCTTCACCATTTTCTTTTTTGTAGATCTCGGCTGCATCTTCCTTCGATATAAACTGAGTACTCTTTGTAAAAGCCTGCTCATCTATTGATACCTGGAGATTGAGAATTTTATCGCGCGATACGTCATTCTCAAGATACAAGGTAATCGCAGCACTTTCTTTAAAATAATTAGATACTTTTTTTGTATTCAAAACAAGCAAACCTAAAACACCAATGAGAAACAATACCAATGAAATACTGATCACCACAGATATATAAGAATATCTAAGTCTTCTTTTCTGATATTTTTCAAAGGATTTACTCATAAATTTTCCAAGCTTTTTGCGCATTGCAAGGTAATTATTTCTGTACAAAGAGCAAATAAAAATTATGTCCGAAACTTTATTTTTCTATTTCCTGACAGAGCTCTATCAACACTCCATTACTGCTCTTAGGATGAAGAAAAGCAACCAGCTTATCGTCAGCACCTTTTTTAGCCGTTTCGTGTATCATTGTAAACCCTTTTTTTTAACCTTTTAATCTCCTTTTGAATATTTTCAACCTGAAAAGCAATGTGATGTATACCTTCACCTTTGTTTTCGATAAATTTGGAAATTGTACTCTCTTTTGTCTGTCCTTCAAGAAGTTATATTTTTTTTGGACCTACTCTAAAAAAAGAAATAAGCACTACTTCACTTTCTACACCTTCATTTTTATAGGGCTCAACCCCTGGCAAGCTTGTGAAAAGGTTGTTGGAGGCTTCAAGGTTTTTAACAGCTATTACTATATGTTCTATTTAATTCATTTATATACATCTTAGAGCCTCAAAAATAAAGATTTTATACTAATTCGGTTTTGATGCTCCATTAAGTCTAATAATGCTATTTTTGTACCCATGGAAACAAACAGACAGAAAAAAATTGCGGGAGTTATCCAAAAGGATTTGGTTGATATACTGCAAGGGGCAGCAAGAGATGGAATGAAAGGAGTTGTTATTTCGGTTACCAAAGTTCATGTAACTTCTGATTTAGGCCAGGCCAAAGCTTATTTGAGTATTTTTCCATCTGACAAGAAGGAAGAAATTATGGAAGGAATCACAGCCAATACGGTCATGATTAGACATGCTTTGGCCTTAAGAACCAAGAATCAATTGAGAAGAATGCCAGAGATGATGTTTTTTGTTGATGATTCTTTGGATTATATTGATGATATTGACAAAGCACTAAAAGGAAAAGATAATCCGATTATGGATAATGACCTAAACGGAAAAAAGAAAAAATAGAAAGTATTGAATTTCCCGCTGTACATAGCCAGACGCTACCTACTTTCAAAAAGCAGTAATAATGCCATAAACATTATTACTTTTATCGCAACTCTTGGCGTTATTGTTAGCACTATTGCCTTATTTGTAGTTTTATCAGTCTTTTCTGGATTAAAAGATTTTAGTCTTAGTTTTATAAGAACCTCTGACCCTGATTTAAAAATCACTTCTGCAAGAGGGAAGTCTTTTTTCTTTAATGATTCTATTGAACAAGCCTTAGTAAAGGACAAAATTGCTGCCTATACCAATGTTATTGAAGAGAGAGTATTTTTGAGTTATGGGGAGAAATCACATGTCGCTAATATCAAAGGAGTAGATTCGAATTATTTAAACGTCAATCGTCTTGATACGGCTATTTATTTTGGGGAATGGGTAAATTATGACCATAAATATACGGTAGTAGTTGGGAGCGCTATTTCAACGTCATTATCTATAGCATCATATGATTTTTTGGAAACCTTAAAGATTTATGTACCCAAGCCAGGAAAGGGATACATTTCAAATCCAAAAACAGCTTTCAATCAAGTTGGCGCGCAAACTATTGGTATTTACAGACTAACAGATGATATTGATAAAAAGTATGTTTACAGTAACATTAGTCTTGCTCAAGATCTTTTAAACTATAAAACAGATCAAATATCAGCCATTGAGTTAAAAGTAGACCCGAAGTATGACATAAAAGAGGTTCAGGAAGAATTAAAGCTGAGTTTAGGTGAGCGCTTTGATATAAGAACCAGACAGCAATTAAATTCTGTTTTTTACAAAATGCTGAATACAGAAAACCTTGTTTCTTATTTGGTCTTCACTTTGATACTGGTTATTGCCTTATTTAATGTGATAGGGGCTATAGTGATGATGATTATTGACAAAAGAGAAAACATAAAAACCTTGTTCCACATGGGGTCTTCAGTAAGAGAAATTAGAAAAATATTTGTATTTCAAGGCTTTTTGTTGACAGTATTTGGCCTGTTTGTAGGATTATTAATATCCATTCCGTTTGTTTTATTACAAAAGAAGTACGGTTTTATCATGATTACACAATCCCTTGCTTATCCGGTTGAATTCAGGCTTGTAAATGTAATGGTGGTCATTGGTACGCTCTTGTTTTTAGGATTTTTAGCGGCCAAAATTGCCAGCGCACGAATTTCAAAAAAACTAGTTGAATAAGCTCAGATTTCTATTCATTTCCAAACTTTTCCAAAACTTCATCAAATACGTCAAAGACTTCTTCTTTGCTATTACCCGTTACCATTCGAAGTCTATAATCCTTGAAATACGCAATTCCCTTGAAATAGTTGGTATAATGCCTACGAGTCTCAAAGAGTCCGGTATGCTCGCCGTTCCAGGCAATGGCCATTTCTAAATGTCTTTTGGCTGTCTTGACTCTTTCAAAAATTCCAGGTGATGCTAAATGTTCCCCTGTTTTAAAATAATGCTTTACGTCAGCAAAAAACCAAGGGTTCCCTATGCTCGCTCGACCAATCATTGCTCCATCGAGACCAAACTTATCTCTCATCAACATGGCCTTCTCTGCTGTATTTACATCTCCATTACCAAATATTGGAATATGCATTCTAGGATTATTCTTGACTTCAGCGATAGGTTCCCAAATAGCATCACCTTTATACATCTGGGCTCTTGTTCGCCCATGTATAGCAATTGCTTGAATACCAACATCCTGCAATCTTTCGGCTACATCTTGTATATAAACAGTTTCGTCATCCCACCCAAGACGGGTCTTTACAGTTACCGGAAGTTTGGTGTGTTTTACCATGGCTTCACTCAAAGAAACCATTAAAGGGATATCTTTAAGAATACCTGCACCAGCACCTTTGCTTACCACTTTCTTTACTGGGCAGCCAAAATTAATATCGATAAAATCAGGTTGAGATCTTTCAACTATCTCTACAGTTTTCAACATGGATTCGAGGTTGGCCCCAAAAATCTGAATACCAACAGGGCGCTCCTTATCGTAAATATCAAGTTTTTGAACGCTTTTGGCTGCATCTCTGATCAAACCTTCAGAAGAAATAAATTCAGTATACACTACGTCTGCGCCTTGTTCCTTGCAAAGAGCACGAAAAGGAGGATCACTTACGTCTTCCATCGGGGCCAGTAAAAGTGGAAAGCCACCTAATTCAATGTCACCTATTTTCGCCAAACTTAATTTTTAGGTTGCAAAATTACATAATTTTTTAATGATTCTTTTTATAACGAAGGCAATCCTTTTCATGAGAATTTTCGCCTAAATTTTGGCACATTTGATTAATTATGTTTGAAGTTTTTCTAAAAAACGTACTTTTGAGTTTACTTTAACAAATTCTATGAAAAACAGAAATTTTGCACTTATAATTTTTGTGTTTGTTTTTGCTCGTAAGTCTTCTCTTCTAATAGAATAATAATGGAACGCATGACACTAATTTGTTTGTAGCTGATTGGGTCGACTAAAATTTAAATAATGAATAAAAAATATAACTGGGCCATACTGGGTTGCGGAAAAATTGCCCGAAAATTTGTGACTGATCTTTCTTTACTTCCTAACGCGAACCTATACGCAGCAGCCTCTAGAAATTTGGATAATGCCAAAGAATTTGGCGAAGAATTTGGCTTTGAAAAAGCATATGGCTCTTATCAGGAAATGGTTGATGATCAGGATGTAGATATTGTTTATATCGCTACCCCTCATGCAAAACATCTTGAGCATAGTTTGCTGTGTTTGAATCATAAAAAAGCGGTGCTTTGTGAAAAGGCCTTTGCCATGAACACAAAAGAAGTTGATAAAATGATTGAGGCGTCTATAAGCAATAAAACTTTTTTAATGGAGGCCTTTTGGACCATTTTTTCAGCTAAGTTCATTAAAGTTATGGAATTGGCTAAAGACAAGGATTTAGGACAATTGAAATTTGTGAAGTCGGATTTTATGTTCAAGGCAGATTTTGACCCAAATAAAAGATTATACAATATTGACTTAGGTGCAGGTTCATTATTAGACATAGGAATATATCCCATATTCAGGTCTTTAATGTTATTAGGTAAGCCATCTTCCATAAAAACGATGGCTAATATTCGTTCAACAGGTGTAGAAGATAGTATTACTATGTTATTTGCTTACGAGAATGGTGCAATGGCAGTGCTTACATCGAGTTTTGAAAGTTCTTGTCATAATGAAACTGAGCTCTGTTTTGAAAATGGATTTATTAAATTTATTAGAGAACCTGAATTCCCAATTCAAATAGAGAAGAATGGTGTTCAAGAGGAAATTTATATTGAGCAACCCAAAGGAATGGGCTATGAGCTGGAAGCATCACATGTGATGGAATGCCTTGACAAGGGCTTAACAGAAAGTTCGGTATTGCCATTGTCAACCAGTCGAGATTTGATCGAAATTCTGGACAGGGTTAGAAAGGATGCAGGTATCGTATTCCCAAAGCATGATTAATCATAAGAATTAGGTTTTGGCAATCAACTAATTGGTTATATTTGCGCAATTATTGAAGATAGGTAGACACGGATGAAGAACATACGAAACTTTTGTATTATTGCTCATATTGATCATGGTAAAAGCACCTTGGCTGATAGGTTATTGGAATTTACCAATACCATTACTGACAGGGAAAAACAAGATCAGTTGCTTGATACTATGGATCTTGAAAGAGAGAGAGGTATTACAATTAAGAGTCACGCGATTCAAATGGATTATGAATTTGAAGGCGAACAATATGTTCTTAATTTAATTGATACTCCTGGTCACGTTGATTTTTCATATGAAGTGTCAAGATCTATTGCCTCTTGTGAAGGAGCTTTATTAATAATTGATGCTGCCCAAAGTATACAGGCTCAGACCATTTCAAATTTATATCTCGCTCTTGATAATGATCTTGAGATCATTCCGGTATTGAACAAAGTAGATCTTCCTAGTGCCAATCCTGAAGAAGTAACTGATGATATAGTTGATCTTTTGGGTTGTGATCCGGAAGAGATTATTCATGCAAGTGGTAAAACTGGATTTGGAGTTGAAAACATATTAAAGGCTATTATTGATAGAGTACCAGCTCCAAAAGGAAATCCTGATGGACCTCTTCAGGCCTTAATCTTTGATTCGGTTTACAATTCTTATAGAGGAGTCGAAACCTATGTTCGAGTGATTAATGGAGAAATAAAAAAAGGCCAAAGGGTCAAATTTGTAGCTACGGGCAATGAGTATTTTGCAGATGAAGTAGGTACTTTAAAATTGAGCCAAGAACCTAAACAAAGCATAAAAGCAGGAGACGTAGGTTATTTGATTACAGGGATCAAGACCGCGAGTGAAGTTAAAGTAGGTGATACGGTAACAGACGCTTTGAACCCTACCCAGGAAATAATTGAAGGCTTTGAAGATGTAAAACCTATGGTTTTTGCCGGGATTTACCCGGTTGACACCGATGAATATGAAGAATTAAGAGCTTCAATGGAAAAATTACAACTAAATGATGCCTCATTGGTTTTTGTTCCAGAAAGTTCTGCGGCTTTAGGATTTGGTTTTAGATGTGGATTTTTAGGAATGTTACATTTAGAGATTATTCAGGAAAGACTTGAAAGAGAGTTTGATATGACCGTCATAACAACGGTTCCAAATGTATCCTATCACGCCTTTACCAATAGGCGTCCGGATGACATGATTCTCGTAAATAACCCAACAGATTTACCAGAACCTTCTACTTTGAATAGGGTGGAAGAGCCTTTTATCAAGGCAAGTATTATTACAAAGTCAGATTTTGTGGGCCCTGTAATGGGTTTATGTATTGAGAAGCGTGGAGAGATCACAAATCAAACTTACCTGACTACTGAAAGAGT
>RCND010000905.1_pt1 | contig 16797 bp, 5 predicted proteins | sample 2041351 | NCBI WGS metagenome assembly RCND01 (sample SAMN09708230, study PRJNA481090) | Marine sediment metagenome, whole genome shotgun sequencing project. | biome: marine sediment; feature: ocean; material: sediment; isolation source: Sewage treatment plant 12B marine sediment (STP12B) ... | reverse complement strand
ATTATCTTGTCTTACGTCTAATATTTCGACTTCAGAAATAGTTAAATCCCAAGTTAAAACACCATCATAGTCATCATCACAGCGTTCAACAGGATTTATTGAATTAGCAACAGGAGCAGAGATTATATTAATAGTAATGGCAGAAATTCCAAGACAATAATTGCCATTATCTACTCTGGCAAATAGCTGTTGTGGATTTGTAGAATTTGTATAATTTAATGAAACAGGATTAATGTTATTGTTAGCATCAAACTCAGAATTATGAATTGTTATATCTAAATTTTCTGGACTGCCATCTTTCATTTTGGCTATTGTTTCATTTAGATCAATAGTAACAATGCCATCATTACTTATATCATCGCAAATAAAAATACTTTCTGCAGGATTGAAAATAGGAATAGAACCAACTTCTAATTCAAAAGAAGAGGTGCCAAAACAATTTGGATCGGTATAACTTTCTACTCTAACATAAATTGTTTGAGGGCTTGAGGTGTTTTGATACGCAGAATATTTATAGATTGGGTCTGTGCCAGCAAGAGCATCAGCATCAGTTTCGTAATATAAAACCTGTTTATCTGGTTGACCATTGAGGATTTCAGAATCCTTTAAATAGAAATAGAAATCTGCAACACCACTAATGTCTGCTTCGCAATTTTCGAAATTTGAAATTGGAATAAATTCTGGTAAGATATTCACATAGACATAAAATTCTGAAAGTCTAAAACAGCCTGTAGTTTCGTTTTCTACACGAGCATAGATATATCGCGTAGATGTTGTATAATCTTCTGGGTTTGTAATTTCATTTGTACCTTCAATGGCGAAAGTGTAATTGTCGTAGAATGTAATTTCAAAGCCTTCAGTGGTTGCTGTAATACCGGGTATTTGTGCTTCTAAATTAACACTAGATATGCCATCACTGTCATCATCACAAACAATTATGGCTTCAGGATACATGATTTCTGGAGCGCTAACGATATTAACTTCTAAAGTAGAAATATCGTAACATTCGGTTTGAGCATTTGTAACTCTTATATATAGTAACTGTGGATTTGATAAATTATTAACATAATTTGGAAGTATGTTTTCGTTATTTATAGCATCTTGTTCTGTGAGATAGTATTTTACATTTGCTGCTTGTACGCCTTGGCTGGCAACGCTATTAAATGTATCCATAATAAGCGTTGTAAAACCATCATTATTATTATCATCACAATAATCTGCACTTTGAGGTTCTATTACTACGGCAGGTGCAATCTCTAACAGAACAGTAACAAATTCGATACATGCGCCACTAACAACGGTGGCGTAAATGGTCGTTCCGTTGTCGGATACAGTAAAAGGAACAGTTTTATCTAAAGGGTTAGCATTATTATCTCTATCATCTTCGGTTAGAAAAAAGACAGTCTCAAATTCGGTGTAGCCATCTTCTAATGCATCTTCAACTTCTACTAAGTCAAAATCTTCTATACCATTATTGGAGTCGTCATCACAAACGCTGAATGCCTCAAAATCAAAACCTGACTGAATAATATTAGAGTGTAATTCTAATGCAGTAATGGCATAACATCCCGTAGTTTCATCTTGAACACGGATATAAATCACTTGAAAATTAGGAACAGTATTTTGATAATTTTCCGGATCAGCAATAGGGTTTAAGTTGTTTTGAGCATCAAATAAAGATTCATGAAAACTTACTGTTAAACCTGTAAGTCCTTGCAGAACATTATCGATAACACTTGTTAAGTCAAAATCTTCAAAACCATCGACATCTTGTTCACAGGCATTTATCCATTGATTTTCTTGATTAATTTCCGGACTATTCTGAAATTCAACAGAAATTGTGGTAGTGGAAAAACAGCCCGTATTAGGATCGTAAATTCGTACAAAAAGTGTTTCTGAAGCATTAAAATTATAATAAGGAGAAAAGATTGGATTTATGCCTAGGTCTGCTTCAGGTTGCGAATAGTGATACGTAACAAAAAGGGCCGTATTTCCATTTATTATCTGATCATTAGCTACATTTAAATCTACACGGGTATAACCTTCTAAAGTAGGGTCTTGACATGCCACTATTGGATCTGGCTCTACATAGTTTGGTTTTTCATTTACAACGATATTAAACGTAGAAAAAGCTAAACAGCCATTTACAGTATCTTCAATACGTACAAAAATGGGTTGAGGTGAACTTGTGTTTTGAATAGTCCCCGTTATTGCATTCGCATTAGTCTCCGCGTCATCTGCACTGTAATGATAACTTATAGTATAACTCGATGGAGGCACAGAAGCCAATACCTCACTGTTTTTAATTGTTAAATCAAAATTTTCTACTCCATCATTGGAGTCATCATCACAATAAATCAAATCTGAAATCTGGCTAGAGGATTGCTCAGAATTTAGTGTAATTTCAACAGTATCTTCAATGACACAAGAGGTTTGATTCAGCTGGATCGTAATTTCAACTTTAAAAGTGCCAGAAGACAAAGCTTCAAAAGTGGTATTGTTTTCTCCCTCGATAGCGATATCGTTTTGAAACCATTGATAAGATGCTTGTGAGTTTTGAGTATCACCATTAAGCATCACAGAATCACCACATGTTGCTATATCTGGACCTAAATCTACACTAGCATTAAAACTATTGCCTTCAATAAAAACTGCCGAATCGAAATTTTTATCATTTTGATCCGCTATAACGAGTTTGATTTCATATTCTAAATTTGGTTGAATTGCTGCTGTAGCAGTTAGCACAACCGTTCTGCCATTATAATTGGTGTCTCCAACATTATAGCCTTCAAAATAGATTTCATTTTCTGCTAGGCAACCCGTACTCCCTAATATCTCATCGTGAATGGTACTCGTATTTACTGGTGTTGAGGTTCCGGGAATTAAAGCAATATTATTAAATGCATTAGAAGTGCCAGCTTCTCTTATAAGGAAGGCAAAACCATCAGAATAAAAACAAGGATACTCTTGCTGATATTCTTCAGAGGCTAAAATATAATTGAATTGAATTTGATTCGCTACCGAAACAAAGTTAAACTTTATTGAAGTGGCGTTTTGCGTATCCGTAATGCCTAACGCGTTTTCTAAATCTATATCTGTTTGCCAATCGTCATCACCTTCGTTTAGAGGAGTTGTGTTAATTACATTTCCTGCTGAGTTTACATTTCCTGTGGTTAATACAATGCCATTTTCAAAAGGAAAATTTGAATTACCACGTTCAAAATACCCAAAGCTAGAAAGCCCACTTTGACTGCCATTGATCGTAGTAGAAATGTTTGAGATTTCAACACAATTTTGTCCTAAGCTTCCCTGAATAAGTTGCTCGAGAGGCAAAGAATCGTCTGTTGTTATCTGCTGAGCGAAAACACTACAGAAACAAATAAATGTAATAATAATTGATAAGCTAAATGTATACTTCAATGGTTGGTTAAAGAAAATAAAAATAGGTTACCCTACTTTAAAATTTATATATGAGCAATTTAAGCGATAAAAAAATATAAAAAAATACCCATTACTAGGGATTTTAAGGGATAAGTTACTTAATTAATAGGCTGAATAGCCATAAGTTAAAAATGTAGGAGCTTGATTACAAGATTTATCGCCTCAAAGCAAAATGTCCATTGATGAGAAAACTTCTCCTATTTTGTGTCATATTAGCTGAATACCAATAATCAGCAGAAGGGCTTTTTTTCCGTTAAAGGTTCCATTCTAACCAAGAATATTATGACCAAGTTTTTTCAAAAGCTTACCATAGCGATCGAAGCTATGGATTATTGTGCCTAGCAATGTTTCTGCACCAGTAATATGCTGAGTATCAAAATTACCGTCATCATTTACTGTAAGATGTTTAGGTGTGTCAATAACTAGTACTTCTTGCGTGACGCGATCACAACCATTTTGGTCAATTGTAGTAATGGTATTGCATTCTATAGGCACGTTTATAAAAATATTGGAAGATTGAAAAAGGCCAATATTTAATGGATAACTGTAATATAAAACACCATTTCAAGGTAATTGTAAAAGTATTAGGACAAGAAAAAATTATGGTTTCAACGACATTAATAACAGCAGGTTCAGATTCTGTAACGTCAAAAGTTACTTGTGTTTTCCGAACCATATAGATTGGTTATAGTTACAAAATAAATGCCCTACCTCAAAGATTTCTATTTCTGATGGAGTTGCTTGCTAAATCACTAGATATGTTAACTTTTACATTTGTTATCCTGTAACATTGCCTTATTCCATTTATGACTATAATATAAAAAAGGCGAAAGATTAGTAGCATGCTAACAATTAAACATTTCATTCTCGCCGGCTATGGCATCTGCTTCTGCAGCAAAAAATTACAAAGATGTATGAATTCCTTCTGTTAGTTCACTTTTTAAAGGCTTGAAAGAATTATCTTCTTAGCGTAAAATGACCTTTTACTTCAAAAGAGATATTACCTTGTTTTACATTGGCTACAAACCAATAATCACTTGCTGGTAATTTACTGCCATTAAAATGACCATCCCAACCAGGTGTGTTTGAACTTAATTGTTCTAGAAGTTTGCCATAACGATCAAAAATATAAATTATAGTGCCAGGTAACGTTTCTACTCCAACAATATGCCACCTATCAAATGCACCATCATTATTTGGAGTAAAGAATTTAGGGATATCTATGACCAAAACCTCTTTAGTAACATCTGCACATCCATTTAAATCTATGATTGTAACCGTATGATAACCCATAGCCACATTTTCAAAAACGTTAGAGTCTTGCGGTTCGTTATCATCTAACTGATACAAATAATCGCCAATACCACTAATGGTAACAGTAATATTGTTTGGGTCTGAAAAATCAACAACTTCAGTTACCTCAATGGTTGCCGCTTCAGATTCTGATACTGCAAAAACACCTGTGTTTTCACATCCAATTTCGGTTGTTACGGTCACCCAATAAGTTCCAATTTCTGTAATTTCAATTTCGGCAGTAGTTTCTCCTGTTGACCACAAATACTGATCTGTAGCATCATTTGTGTTTGCAGAGACTAATAGCGGTAAATTGTCTAAACAAACAACTTGATCTTCAATATCAATAACGGGCAATGGACTTATCAATACTGAAAATTGAGTAGTGCTATAGCAACCAGTGTTATTGTTTTCTATACGAACATAGATATTTTCGCCATCAAAAGCCATGTAATCTGTGTCTAAAGCTGAATTGTTTTCTTGAGCTTGTAGTTCAGAATTATAATAAGTTACCGTAAATAGAGTAGGACTTTGACCATCTAAAATACCAGCATTCTGTATTGTCAAATCAAAATCTAGTAAGCCATCAAAATCATCGTCACAAGCCATTAAATCAATAGGCTGATTAGCTATTGGTAAGGGGTTGATATTCAAATTGAATTGATAATAATTAAAACAATTTGTGGTACTGAACTCTGCTCTTACAAACAAGGTATCAAAATTTGTTTGGTAGGTATAGTTTGTCTCTAAAGCATTTGAGTTCGCTATTGCATCGGCTTCATTAGAAAAATAACTAAACAATACATTAAAATTGACAGCTACAGCAACGTCATTTATTTCTGTTAAATCTACACTATTGGTAGCGTTATCACAGATGTCATAAGTCATAAAATCATTGATGACAGGTGGTAGCTTAACAATTAGATCTATAGGAAGCGTTACATAACAGTCAGAAACCGTATTCGTTGTTTTTATAAAAACAGTTTGTGGATTTGACGTATTTGTGTAGTTTTCTGGATTTGCGATTGTATTAGCATTTAACTCTGAGTCTTCATAAGATTCGTAATACGCGATCACAATATCATCTTGTCTTACATCTAAAATATTAAGCTCAGCAATGGTTAAATCGAAGGTTACAGATCCATCAGAATCATCATCACATTGAACCATAGGTTCAGCTGGATTTAAATCTGGTACTGAGATAACATTTAGGACAAACGATAGTATAGATTTGCAAATAGTGCCATTATCAATTTGAGCATAAATTTGTTGTGGATTAACCGTGTTTTCAAACTGTAAAGGAATAGGATTTGTACTGTTTTGAGCATCACTTTCAGACGCATAAAAAGTGACGCTTTGAATATCTGAAATACCTTCAGAAATTTCTGAGATTTTAGTAGAAAAATCAAATATTTCAGATCCATCATTGGCTATATCATCACAGATAAACCAATCAGTTGCTTCATTAAATTCTGGCTTTTTACCAACTTCAATAGTAAATGGAGCCGTTACATAACAAGACGCGTCTGTAATGTTATCTATTCTAACAAAAATTGTCTGAGGATTGCTAATGTTTTGGTAAACGTTTGATTTGTCAATAGCGTTTACTTTATTATTTGAATCTGCTTCATTGAGATAATAAGACACTTCTTTACCAGTTTGTCCATCTAATACTTCTGCATCTTTAGTTTCAAAAATAAATTCGCCTATGCCGTCTGCTTCATCTTCACAAATAATGTATTCATTTATAGCGTTAGTTAAATTCCCTAAATACGGCAAGGTATTAACTATGATGTTTAATTCTTCAACCGAATGGCAGCCAGTCGTATTATTTTCAATACGAATAAAAACAATTTCTGTTTGGGCTTCGTAGTCTGAAACATTGAGAATAGCGTTTATATCTAAATTTGCATCTTCTAAACTATTATAAAATGTTATCGATCTGTTTGATGTAGATGACACAACTTCAGATATACTAGTGGTTAGATTAACACCAAATAAGCCATCTCTATCTGCATCACAAATAATAATTTTTGATGGAGTAGAAGTTGCAGGTGCTTCTAAAACAGTAATCTCAAAAGAATTATTAGAGGCACATCCAGTTTCATCAAGTCTGATACTTGGATATATCCTAAAAGGATTACTAGTATTGGTATAAAGGCTTGGTAAAGGGTCTGTATTTGAGTTAGCATCTTCTTCAGATAGAAAATAAGTAACACTAAATCCAGTTTGTGATTCGGTAACTAAAGCGTCAAATTGTGATAAATCTGTAGTTGTTATTCCATCTTGATCTTCATCACAAACGGTTTGACTTATAATAGGGGGAAACTCTATTTTTGGACTGACGATTAACTTAATTTCTGCCTCATCTGTGCATGTAGGACTTGTCAATGCTAAATATATGGTTTGAGGGTTGCTTTGGTTCTCGTAATCTGTAAATTGGTCAATAGGATTTGTCTGAGTATCTCTATCTTCTTCAGTTTCATAAAAAACAATTGTAATATCTGGTATGTTATTAATGATAGCAGTAGCAATATCTGCAAAAAAGAAATTTTGTGTACCATTATTGTTTTCGTCACAAGCTGTTGCATCACGAATGTTTGTTGCTGTTAATAATAGATTTGTATGAATTTCTATAGGGGTTACTGAAGCACAACCAGTAGCATTACTTTCTACCCTTACAAATATAACTTGTTCGTTAAGATTTATATTAGCGTAGTTGGTTTCATTTGCAATTGGATTTGCCCCAGAAATAGCGTCTTCGTTGGTTTCGTGAAATGTCACATTTACGTTGGTTAAACCTTGAAGAATAGGGTTAATTGTAGATGTTAAATCGAAATTAGCAAGACCATCATCGTCTAAATCACAGGCATCGATATAATAATCTTCAGTATTTATAACAGGGTTATCTAAAACCGTAATATCCAACGATGTTGTGCTTACACAACCTGTTTGAGGGTTTCTAACACTAACAAAAATTTGTTCGTTAACATTTGTGTTTACATAAGGCATTGGTATGGCATTACTGCCAGAAGCCGCATCTGAAGCAGAACCATGATAGGTGACATCGAGATTAGTTTGCCCATTAGTTATTTCGTCATCTTTAATACTTAAATCTATAGCTGTAAATCCGTCTGGAGTTTCATCATCACATACCTCTAAAGGAGCTGGGTCTACTAGTGTTGGTAATGAATTTACAATTAGGTTTATTGTCGAAAAGGCCAAACAACCATTGGCAGTATCTTCAATTCTTACATGAATCGCTTGCGGATTTGTGGTATTTTGAATCGGTGTCGTAATGCCGTTATTTCCATTTTGAGCTTCATTACTCGTATAATGATAAGAAATAACATAATTTGAAGGTGGCACAGAAGCCAAAGCCTCTTCATCTTTATTTGATAAATCAAAAATTTCAACACCATCATTGCTTAAATCATCGCACACTTCGAAATCTGAAATGGGATCTGAAGATTGTGTAGAACTTAAGGTTATATCAACGTCATCTTCAATGGTACAAGTGCCGCCTGAAAACGGAAGGTCAATCTCAACACGATAATTTCCGGTTTGTACAGCATTAAATGTGGTGTTTGTTGCTGAAGGAACTAATGCGTCATTATAATACCATGAATACGAAGCCTCTAAATTTTCAATATTTGCATCTAAAATGTAGTTACTAGCACATGTTGATAAATCTTCACCCAAATCTACGGAAGCATTAAAACTATTACCTTCTACAAATACCGCAGAATCATAGTTCTGGTCTGTTTGGTCTGCAATTATCAATTTAATTTGATAGCGTACATTTGGTTGAATTGTCGCTGTAGCTGAAAGTATGGAAGTCCTTCCATTATAGTTGGTGTCACCTATGTTATAGCCTTCAAAATATTGTCCATTTGAGGCATCACAAAATCCAACAATTTCATCATGAACTGTATTTGTATTTACAGGTGTTGTCGTTCCAGGGACTACTGCAATATTGGTGTAAGCAGTATCTGTATTAGCTTCGCGAATTAAAAAGGCAAAACCATCTGAATATTCACAAGGAAAGTTACCAAAGTATTCTTCAGAAGCCAGTATATAATTAAACTGTATTTGGTTAGAAATTGAAAGAAAGTCGAATTCTATTGAAGTGGCATTTAAAGTACCTGTAATTCCTAAAGCAGTTTCTAAATCGCTGTCTGTTTCCCAAGAATTATCGCCATCATTTAAGATGGTGTTGTTTTGTCCATTTCCAGCTGAATTTGCATTTCCTGTGGTTAATACAATTCCATTTTGAAATGGGAAGCTGGATGCACCACGCTCAAAATACCCAAAACTTCCTAAACCAATAGAACTACCATTAGAGGGAGAGGAAATATTCGATACTTCTACACAGCCTTGAATAAGTGTGTTTTCAATAAGGTTTTGGGGTGAGATCGTATTATCTACAGAAATTTGTTGCGCAAAGCTTAGGCTACAGATAAAGCATAGAATGAAGGGGAGGGAGCGGTTAATACAATCCATAAATTTCGGCTAAGATTAAAAGTTTAAGACTAGGATAGATTTGGGGCTAACACTAACTTATGCTTTATTCTAGGTTAAAAGTACAAGTAATTAAGATGAAATACAATAAAACACGATGAAACACATTAAATGTTAACGTTTGAAGTAGCGTAAATCTTATTCTAGTATAAAAAGGACCTCAAAAGATGTTTTTTTTAAAATTGAAGGCATCAGACATTTACATTTTTGTGTGACTATGACTTCACCTTAAACTCAATAGTGTTGTGAATATTACGGTAATTTTTAGAACGTAATACCTTATGTTTTGGAGGGAATGACATGCAAAATAATGTGCACGCGTATAAATTTATAAGAAGCAGATGACATTCAAAAAAAAAGAAGAGGAACGGTTAAAATTTTTAACAGTCTAGTAATTTACATAAACCCAACCCGTCTTTGGTTTGTAATTTGGGTCGTTCAGATTGAGAATGTAATAATAAGTTCCAACAGGAACGATGTTTCCTTGATTATTAAGTCCTCTATTAATTACTCCATACCAACGGTTATCGTTATTACCTTCAAAAATAAGGTCGCCATAACGATTATATATTTGTAATTCGTGAGCGGTGAAAATATCGTATAATCCTTGAATATTAAACCAATCATTATAGAGGTCATCATTTGGTGAGAATCCTTGAGGTATGTAAGGTGGGCAATTTTCAATGGTTAAATCAAATTGAAAAATTTCATAGCAAGGGGGACTTACTAATCTCATATAGATCGTCTCCGGATTCGAAAAATTATTATAATCACTTGGAATTGATATCCTATTAGACTCCGTTTCTAAATCTTCTATGGAGATATAAAAAGAAACATCATCTTCATTATAATTCAAACTTTCAAGGGCGTCAAACAAGTCATATGTTGCTATTTCAAAACCTTCATTACAACCATTCAGATTAGGTAGAATTGTAATATCTGGAATCACAAGTAATTCAATATCTGTAGACGTTATATTGTTGTCTTCATTGATTTCGGTAACTATTCCATTCATGGTGCCGTCGTCATCAACCATTGCAATTATCGTTAAACTAGGATCTATAGTTTCTGGCACAGTAACATTAATCATATTACTCTCGCTGTTATTGATAGCGATGTTATTTAGGGTTTCACTTTGACCAATTAAAATACCATCTAAATAAAAGGCTATTGGTGTGTTAGCCGGAAGAACCGCAGTACTGTTAAAGTTATTGACGGTATAAAAAAGTTCTATATTATTATCGCCACAATTCACAATATTATCGTCTATAGTAATGGTTGCATCTGGTAATTGACTGTTTAGAACCGTTATGATATTATTTATCATTACAAAGTCTTGACCTGACGTTAGTGTAATCGTTGCAGCTGTATCTCCAATACTAATATTATTTTGAATATTATATACATCAATATCCATATTATACAAATCCGTCGCTCCTGTAAATGAATTGGTGCCATTAAAAGCATTATTTGCAGGGTTTAATGGAAAATTACTAATTACAGTTCCGTTAATAGTCAATTGCTCATTAACAGCCAAGGCTCTATCTCCTTCCCAAGCGACAAAGCCAATTTTGGCATCTTCGTTATCTAAAACATTAAGGTTGTCTAAAGTGATGCATAAAAATGTTGGAACACTTTGTAAACCATCATAAACATTAAGTTGGTTAAGAGGCAGGCTGGCATCTTCATATATGATGGTGATGGCCCAACCACCAAAATTGGTTCCAGTCGAACAATATGGAGCAATGGTTGCCGTTAGATCAAAATCAGATACCGTATAAGTTGTATTTCCTTGACTGGTTATAATTGTTGTTATATCTGCAAAAGCTGCAAAAAACACACGTGTTTCATCTAAGGCATCATTAAAGGTTCGCTCAGCAGCTATCGGTATGCCGTTTAATACAATGTCAAAATCTCCATTCCCAGAACCAGCCCAATATAAATAAGCTGCTATAACATTTTGACTGCTACTCAGATTTAAATCAGCCGATGATGTTGTATCTATAACACATGCCGAAATAGGGCCATTTTCAAGTGTATTTAAGGTATTACCTATCGCTGTATAGTCATAACGTCCATTAAATTGTTGGAATAAAGAAACGTCTTGTGCAAATAGCGTGGTAGTTACACCAAACAAGAGGAAACATAATAAGAAGTGTGCTCTTTTCAAGACTAATGATTTGGTAGAACTAAATTACACTTTTTTAATTTATCGCTTTAAAGTAAAATGACTAGTAAAGGTTCTTCCATCTTGTAGCTTAACTTTAAACCAATAATCGCTAGTAGGCAGTTTAGCACCATTATAAATCCCATCCCATCCAGGACTGAGAGGATCGAGTTCTTTTAAAAGTTTTCCGTAGCGATCAAAAATAAGAATAGACGCATTGGTTTGAAATTGATTGCTAATCCCAGAAACTTGCCAATAGTCGTTTTTAGTATCATCATTTGGAGTAAAAAACTTAGGAAACCCTATGACTGAAACTAATTCTTCAATACGACCACAGTTGTTTTTATCACGCACATAAATGGTATATAATCCTGGCTGTACATTTGTAAATGTATTACTGTCTTGATAAGGACCATTGCTATTATCTAAAGCAAATTCATAATCTCCCTCACCGCTTACAAACACAGATATAGAATTATTCTGTGAGGCATCAACCACTTCAATAGCTGTTATAGTAGCAATATTTGAGGCTAAAACAGTAATAGTTCTATCTTTAAAACAACCATCAGCGTTAAACACGCTTACAGTATATACTCCTGGAGCATTAATTTCTATTGTTGTCGTATTCTCGCCAGTTGACCACAAATAATTATAATTACTTGGGGCATCATTTATCACCCCACTATCTAAAACTATAGTTTCTGGGAAAAAGTTGAGACAGTATAGCGTTTCAAATTCAGTTTCGATATTTGGTAATTCAAAAACGGTGAGTTCAATTTCACTAATGCCATAACATGCATTGGAATTTTCAACACGTGCATATATGGACTGGTTATAAGGAATCGTGTTTGTAAATGTTGTGCCAAGTGGATCCGTTTCTGCCAAAGCGTCTTCGTAAGTTTCAAAATAGTGTAAATCTAAACCAGGAGGTGCACCTGCTAGTACTATGGCATTGGCGTCATTGAGATTGAACTCCATAAAGCCATCTTCAGTGCCATCTGTGTCGCATAATTGTAAGTTAGCATTATTAGAGGATGTGGTGCTGACTTCTAGAGAGATTTCACTGAAATTAATACATCCGATAGTTGTGTTTGTAACTCTCGCGTAGATAATTTGAGGATTAAAAAAGTTAATGAATGCAGTACCATCGATAGCATCTACTTGATTTTCTGCGTTAATTTGTGAAAGATAATAGTTTACAGAAGTATTTAGGTTACCACCTGTAATAGCACTAAAAGCTTCGGTGATATTAAAAGTGGTAAATCCTTCGGGAATACCGTCTTCATCACATTGTATAAGAGATACATCATTGGCAATAGGTTTCGGAACAACACTTATAAGAAAGGATGAAAAAGCAATACAACCAGAACCCAGATCTTCAATTCTAACAAATATGTCTGTAGGTGTTGGTGCTGTATTTGTATAATTTGTTGGTAGTGGTGAAGTAGAACCTTCTGAGTCAGTTGGACTTAAATGATATGTGATCGCATAGTTTAATCCAGTAATTCCATTTAGAATTTCTTGTGTTTTAATATCAAAATCGAATGTGGTCAATCCATTTTGATCGTCACCATCTGAATCATCATCACATATTTCATAATCCGTGGGTACATTAAAGTTTTGCAGAGCAGTTATTATGATATCAACGTCATTAATAATAAAACAACCGGTTGTCGTGTTTTCAATTCTTATGAATATGGTTTGAATTGCCAATGTATTATTAAAGACAGTTCCCAATGGGTTTGCATTTATATTGGCATCACTTTCAGAATTATGATAAGTCACTTCCAAATCAGATTCCCCATTGATAATATCTTGAGATAAATCCGAGAGATCAATTTCTGTAATCGAATCATCAAAAGGAGCCAGGCCATCACAAAGTTCTATATCTGGTAAACTTGATATTGAAGGATTTGATAATAAAGGATTAGATGGATTGTCCGGGAATGCAGCTGTACCCGTCCATTCTAAAGAAAAGGGACTATTGCCAACAGGTCTATCAATGACTATGAAATAAGTTTCGCCCGCAAGGACATCTATATCGCTAACAAAACTGTCTCCATCTGGACCAGGACCTTCATCTGGATCTTGATCTGTAGCATTCATTCCAGTTAAGTTATTACCTTGATTCGCTGCCGCTGGATTTGTTGTAGAACAACGAATGGCTTGTCCAATATTTCCGCAAGTAACATCTGGCCCAAAAACAAAGAAGTCATAATCCTCATTTATATTCGTACTTCCTGGAGTTAACGTAAATGCTAGTGTACCTGAAGTCCCCATTGTGACTTGCAACCAAATACTATTATTTTCACGACTTTGACATGTGTTTGAGCTATTTAATTCTTGTACACCAATACCATTTACATCTAAACTAAAACTCGAATTACCGCACACCGTTACAGCATTTTGACAGTCATTTGGTATTTGAGCAAAACTTGTAAAAGACATGCATAATAAGAGATATGCTATTACAGTCGGTTTAGTGAAAAGATTAGGATTTATTTTCATCTTTTGAGTGTAAAATGACTTGTGAATACTCTTCCGTCTTGTAGCTTAACTTTAAACCAATAATCACTAGTAGGTAGTTTGTCACCATTGTAACTGCCATCCCATCCTCGACTAAGGGGATCGAGTTCTTTTAAAAGTTTTCCGTAGCGGTCAAAAATTAGAATAGAGGAATTGGTTTGAAATTGATTGTTAATGCCATAGACTTGCCAAAAGTCGTTTTTACTATCATCATTTGGAGTGAAAAACTTAGGGAATCCAATAACAGAAACTAATTCTTCTGTAATACCACAGTTATTTTTATCCCGCACATAAATGGTATATAAGCCAGGTTGTAAATCTTCAAAAATATTACGGTCTTGATAAGGGCCATTAATATCATCTAATGCGTATTCATAATCTCCTTCACCGCTTACAAACACAGATATAGAATTATTTTGTGTGGCATCGACCACTTCAATAGCTGTTATTGTAGCAATATTAGAAGGTAATACGGTAATGGTTCTATCTTTAAAACAGCTATTTGTGTTAAATACTTTTACAGTATATATGCCTGAGTCATTAACTTCTATTGTTGAGGTATCTTCACCAGTAGACCAGGCATAAGTGTAGTTACTAGGGGAATCATTTATAACACCACCATCTAAAATTATAGTTTCAGGGAAGAAATTGAGACAATACAAGGTTTCAAATTCAGTTTCGATATTTGGTAATTCAAAAACGGTGAGGTCAATTTCACTAATGCCATAGCAGGCATTAGAGTTTTCAACACGCACAAATATGGTTTGATTATAAGGAATCGTGTTTGTAAATGATGCGCTAAGAGGATTTGATTCTGCCAAAGCATCAGTATAGGTTTCAAAATATTGTAAATCTAAACCAACAGGTGCACCAGCTAAAACAATAGCATTAGTGTCAGAAAGATTAAATGCCATAAACCCATCTTCGGTGCCATCAGTATCACATAATTGTAAGCTTGCATTGTTCGATGACGTGGTACTCACTTCTAGGGATACTTCACTAAAATTTATGCAATCTGTATTGGTATTTGTAACCCTAGCAATTATAGTTTGAGGATTGAAATAATTTTCAAAAGCAGCGGCATTAATAGCATCTACTTGATTTTCTGCATTGGATTGTGAGGTGTAGAATTCAACACCACTTTCTAATACACCTCCTGTAATATCAGAAATAACCTGATTAATATTAAAAATGGTGAACCCTTCTGGAATTCCATCTTCATCACATTGTAAAACGGAGACATTATTCGCTATTGGAGCATCATTTATAATAACTTCGAAACTATCTGTGCTATAGCATATTGTATTATTTGCATTTTCAATTCTTACAAAAACAGTTTCGTTAAAGGCCGAAGTGTTTGCATAAGTTAATGGCAGAGAATTCATCTTATCATCGGCATCTTCTTGTGTTGGGTGAAATGAAATGCTTGTCAATGTTTCATCTTGAGAGCCAAGAATCATTGGAATTAAATCGCCTAATTCTATGATAGCAAAACCATCCATTATATCACCAAAGCTATCACAAAACTCAATAGTGTTTAACTGTACGATCTCTGGGGTATTAAATACTTCTAATTCAAATGAATTTAAGTCAAAACAGTTTGGATTCTCAATATTATCTACTCGTGTAAAAATAGTTTGAGGATTGCTGATGTTTGTATATGGAAACGTGAGTTCATTTTCACCTGCATTGGCATCATCTAGGGTTTCAAAATAACGCACGTTATATTGCGTTGGACTTTGCCCTAGCAGGGCTTCTGGGTTTTTATCTGTGAAATCGAAAGCAAAGAACCCGTCATTATTAACATTATCGCAAGCTATAATATCTGATAGTGGATACGCTACTGGGATTTCAAAGACACCAACGACAGCACTACCTTCTATCGGGCAGTCACCATTGTTGGGTTCTATAAAGACTTCATAAAAACCTGCGGTATCGATAATTAATTGTGCAGAAGCTTCAGCTAAAGGTGCGCCATCAAAAGACCATATATAATCCGCACCAGGAATATCCTCCGCTTGTAATGTATAAGAGTCATTTGTGCATAGCTTCAGTTCTGTAGTGCTTTCTCCATTTCTAATAATATCTGTTTGCGAATTAAAAAGAGATTGAATAAATGGCGGCAATCCAATACGGCCTGTATTTTGATTAAAACCATTCACATCTATAAAAACACCTTGCTCATCGTAGTTAGTGGCTAAACCATCTGCTTCAGGGTTATTAATCACGCCTATGTATCTTGAAACATTTGTTGCTCCAACACCAAAACTAAATTGCGCTCTATAAATGCGTCGATCTATACCCAATTGTAATGCTCCTGCACTTATAGTGTTTGATGTATGTATGACTTGAAGCGAATTAGGGATGTCAGCATTTTCTAAATCCCATTGTAAGACTTGGCTCGAAATATTTCCCGAGGGGCCGATGCCAATTGTAGCATATGCTTTACGATTTTCAGCTGAAAATTCGACACCATAAGGGCTGTTATTGTTTTGTGCACTATAAAGTTCCAAGCTATTAGTAACTATGCCTGTCTCATTATCAAAATCGAATAAGTAAATACTTCCACCTGCATCACCAGCTGTCACGGTAGCTTCTCCATAATTAGCTGAAATTAATTTTGAAGCATCAGGAGATGCTTTTAAATATCCTAATGAATTTCTTCTATAGCCTTCGATCGGAATATATGGACCAATATTAGAAATAACTGGTAATGTACTAACGCCATCTATACCTACTTTGAAAGCGTAAAATTTGTCCCCAAAATGCGTGATGACCCAAAATGAGGAACAATCCTCCGCTCTAACCGCAGTTATTTTTTCTGAACATTTATAACGAACCTCAAGGTC